>Ga0316204_10001196_pt1 | contig 75089 bp, 72 predicted proteins | sample 6monrhotite_MG_2_FD_205661 | JGI IMG/M metagenome (GOLD analysis project Ga0316204, IMG submission 205661) | Microbial mat bacterial communities from mineral coupon in-situ incubated in ocean water Damariscotta River, Maine, United States -... | ecosystem: Environmental > Aquatic > Marine >...
ATCATGGGTGTATGTTGAGATAAATCAGGTAAAGGCTTGGACATGGGCAAAAGGCTAACAGCTCAACCTGAATGTTTCATCGAATGGAATGAAGTCGACCTAGGAACAGGCTGGGGTGGGGCGGGGGCGGGGGGGCATGCTCTCTAGGTCAACAAACTGTGTGGAACTCATCCTATATATTTATTCTATCGCAGGATACGTAACTTACTTTAGCATAGTTACTTTAACAAAGTAAGTCAGCTACCGAAGTGTTAGCAGCCAGCATGTAATTTTGCATATTTTTTCACAGGTGCAAAGTCCATGCGGTGAACCGGGCAAGGGCCATATTCACGCAGCGCATCCATGTGCACCTTGGTACCATAACCCTTGTGTTTGGAAAATTGATATTCAGGATATTTATAATCCAAATAGCGCATCAAACGATCCCGTACCACCTTGGCAACAATCGAAGCAGCTGCAATCTCCTGTACCAAATCATCACCACCAATCACAGCCGATACAGGATACGCCATATCTGGCACACGGTTGCCATCCACCACCACTTCAGTGGGTGCTACAGGCAAAGCTTCCACTGAGCGGCGCATGGATAACATGGTCGCATGCAAAATATTTAAACGCTCAATATCTTCCGTTGTACCCTGTGCCACCGCATATGCCACTGCATATTTACGAATATGATGGTACTGCTTGATGCGTTTTTTCTCCGACACGCGTTTGGAATCACGATACTTTCCCAGCATCGGATCATCAGGCGATAAAATTACCGCCGCCGTCACCACAGGCCCAGCCAAAGGCCCGCGCCCTACTTCATCAACACCTGCTAACATTGGCTAAACCTTACTTACCTTGAAAAAGCTCTTTAATGCCACCAATCGCCCCCAATGTTGCTGTAGCATCAATCGGCATAAATACTGTTTTATCACCTTCACTTGCTGCACCGATTGTATTGAGTGTGTCCAAATAACGAATTGCAATAAGATACTGACTAAAGCCTTGTTCACCTAAAGCTTCTTTAAGCTTATCAAGCGCAGCTTTCTCACCATCCGCTTCAAGAATACGCGCTGTGCGATTCCCCTCTGCTACCAAAATTGCTGCCTGTTTTTCACCCTCAGCTTTTAGAATATCTGATTGACGAGACCCTTCTGCTTCAAGAATTGAAGCACGTTTATCACGCTCCGCACGCATTTGTTTTTCCATCGCAGCTTGTACTTCTTGCGGCACCATCAAGTCTTGCACTTCCACACGTTTTACTTTGGCTCCCCAATCATCTGCAGCGTCATCCAAGGTGATTTGCAAACGTGTATTAATATCTTCACGCGAGGATAATGTTTTATCCAGCTCCATCTCACCTACCAAACTACGCAGTGTAGTTTGACCAAGTTTTTCAATGGCATTGGGAAGGTTCGAAATGCGATAAATAGCATCATGTGGGTTGGTGATTTCGATATACAGCAATGCATTGATTTGAATGCTTACATTATCACGCGTAATTACCGTTTGTGATGGGAAATCAAGCACCGTTTCTCGAATATCAATACGTGCCATACTTTGTAAACGCGAATAAGATGATGAGTCACCACTATCACCAAGCAAACGTCCTAACGTGCCACTTGTTGCTGGGCTTTTCCAAATAAACTCACGCGGTTGGTCTAGAAATGGAATAATAAAATTAATCCCAGGCATCAATGTACGGCTATAGTTCCCCAAGCGTTCAATTACCATGCGTTCTGAATTTCGAATCACTACAATACCTTTAAAAACAAGTACAATAACCATTGCTGCAACACCCATCATTACCATATCCATTACGTCATACCTCGCCTTTTCTAATTTCTAATTTTTCAATAAATAACGTGCTGCCATTCACTCGTTCAATCCGAGCACTTTCACCAACCTCAAATATATCCTCTGATTCCGCAGCCCATGTTACACTCTTATAAACAACACGCCCACGCGGAGAAACACGTTCAACAACTTCCACCAGATGGCCTTCCATATAGGAAACATCATCAGCAACGTCCTTTTGCTTGGGTGAGCGAAGTGAGCGCATCAAGACTGCTACAATGACTGTCGAAAATGCAAAAATAAACCATTGCACTGTTAGTGAAAGAGCAACTAGCGATGAAACAGCACCAGTAATCGCAGCACCACCTGCAATAGCTAATAAATAATATGAACCCAGCATTAGCAACTCAACTACCGCGATAATACTCGCCGCAATCAACCATACCTGCCAAGTTTCCAGCCCCAATCCTTCCAACATACTCCCCCCTCAGCATTTTATACACATCACTAATCTGGACACATTCATAACGACAATCAAGCATAATAAAAAAGAATATAATCATAAGTAAGGAGTGAATAATGAATGACATTGCTTTACATTCATTATTCACTTATTTATAAATCGCTCATGCAAATTGAAGTTATGATACGCAAAGCTGCTAAAAAACGCTTTTCGGACTATGGGTATGGTAAAACAACGATGTCTGAAATCGCTGCCGATGTAGGCATGAGCGTTGGCAATTTATATCGCCACTTTGAAAATAAAGAGGCTTTATTACTGGCTTGCGTAGAGCACGCCATCCAATCTAAATTGGATGCTGGCATACAAGCAGCAGAACAATGTGATAATGCTGTGGAAGCACTCGAAGCCTTTGCCTTGGCGCGTTTACATATTGGACATGCCCAGTTCACTGATACACGGCACCTCTATGATTTAATAGGGATTATCTATGAACGTCACCAAGACTTATTATTAAGCTGTGAAAATAAAGCTATCCATGCACTCACAAACATCATTGAGCGCGGCATACAAGAGGGTGTATTCACTCGGCAAAATGCTGCACAAACTGCCTACGATATGTATCAATCTATGATGCGGTATAACCACCCTGTAGCACTAAAAAATAATCCGCTTTCTCTATTAGAGGAAGATTTAAAACGGTTGTTACAGCTTTTTTATCACGGTATGTATAAAAGAGAGCCTCATGATGCTTAAGCATAATATTCAAGCTATGCAATAACAAATGATACCATTTATTCCCGCAGATACTCTGACGGTAATGAACACGGATACACAGATTAGCCCAGTTTAACTGCCGTCAACACTAAAATTTAAAGGAAAGTACACATGAACTATACAAAAAAAACACTCTATATCACGCTATATACGCTTGTATTCGGGCTGGCTATTAGCACTCCCGCATTCGCCGAGCCAACAGGGCTCTCCATTATGCAAGCTGTTGATAACCGCGAAGATGGCGATACTTTACAACAAGATATTCATCAAATTTTGATTGACCGTAACGGTAACAAGCGTGAACGACATATGATTAGTTTTCGTAAAGACTACGGCAAAGACAGCAAATCCATCGTGTTTTTTGCAGAGCCCGCCAATATTCGTGACACAGCCTTGCTCACCTTTGATTATGATGATCCCAATAGCGATGATGACCAGTGGTTATACTTACCTGCATTGAAAAAAGTACGCCGTATCTCCTCCTCCGATCGTGGTGACTATTTTATGGGCACTGACTTTACCTTTGAAGATATGAAACAAACACCAGAATTGCAGGATTATGATTGGAAGTTATTGGGTAGCCAAACAATCAATGGCTTTGACTGCTGGAAAGTTGAAGGCACACCAGTATCGACTGATGTAGCACGTGAACTGGGATACTCCAAACTCATACAGTGGATACGCAAAGATAATGATTTTAGTATCAAAGCAGATTACTGGGATCAAGCTGGGCGCGAATTAAAACATTTAAATATTATCGAACTAAAACAAATTGATGGTATTTGGTCTGCTATTCGCATTGAAATGATTAATATCCAAAGCCAGCATAAAACACGCCTTGAATTCTCTAATAAAGCATTCAATACAGGCATGAAAGACCGTATGTTTACACAGCGCACACTCAAACGCGGCTACCGTTAAGGAATTACTATGTCATCTATATTTTCATTTATTGTCCACCGTGCTTGGTGGGTATTGATACTCATTGCACTGATTACAGGCGGTTTTGTATCACAACTCTCTTCCTTGAAGATGGAAACTAATATTGAAGAGATGCTACCCAAAAGTATGGATGCCTACACCAATAAGAAAAAACTCGAAAAAGTATTTTCTTCAGCAGACATGGTCGTGATAGGTATTACCAACTATAATAATCCACAGGGCATTTATAACCCTCACACCCTGCAACTCATCGACGAGCTTACGCAATGGATGAAGCAGCACAAAGAATTCCGAACTTTAGCATTGGCAGACTTGATGAGTCTGTCCACAATCAAAAACATTCGGGGCACAGCCGACGGCATGGAAGTTGAGCAGTTTATGCAACGCCCAGTCTCGAGCACTAAAGATATAGCACTATTAAAACAGCGGCTGATTGATAATGGCCTGTACATGGGCTCTATCGTCAGTGATGACGGCACAGGCACATTGATTGTTGTACGCCCAAGCTCGGAGTATATCGGGCATTACCATGAAATTTATCAACTTATAAAAAATAAAGTTGATGAGATTAATGCCCGCGGTGGTGAGGAATCCATACTCATTACAGGTCGGCCTATTGTAGAGGGCGTCTTCGGTGTTTACATGCCCCAAGATATGCAAAAAATGCAACCCATCATCTTAGCATTGCTAGCGTTATTATTATTTTTCTCTTTTCGTAATATTCGCGGCGTACTCATTCCACTAACCGTGGTTATTTTATCCGAGCTTTGGATGCTGGGAACGATGGCAGCAGCGGGAATTCCTATTTACACCGTCACCACCCTCCTTCCTGTCCTTATTCTTGCTATTGGTATCGCTGATTCGGTACATTTATTAACCCATATACGTAGCGAGTCTGGTCGTGACACTCGCACAGATAAATTCACAGCCATTATTCGCGGCATGGAAGGTATGTGGTCACCTATTCTCATGACCACCTTAACCACTGCCGTAGGCTTCTTAGCGATGTTAAGCTCTGAATTACTACCTATGCGTTTTTTCGGGGTATTTGCTGCTGTAGGTATTGTCTATGCGTTTATCGTTACCATCTTATTTATTCCGGCCATTGAAGCAGTGCTTCCTCACCGTGAAAAACCTCTAAATAAAATGGTGTTTGCAGGTTATATTCAATGGATGACAAGGATTACACTCAGCTACCCTCAGCGAATTTTGGCATCCTTTATTCTTTTGTTTTTATTGTCAGGTATTGGCTTATCACAATTAAATGTCAATTCATCATTGATATCCGAATTTCGCCCTTCTGATCCCATTCGCCAAGCAGATATAACACTGAACAAGCATTTTGCTGGTACAAACTCTCTGGATGTAATGATTGATTCAGGCAAACAAGATGGCGTGCTAGAACCTGCCTTTTTAGCTGGCTTGGCAAAATTGCAGCATCGCGTTGAACAAGAGGCTGTTGTTGGCGATTCCTCCTCCATTGCCGAAATGCTCGCGGAAATGAATAAAGTGATGCATGCAGGCAAGCAGGAGTATCGCGTACCACCGGGTTCTTCTGCTCTCGCAGCCCAATATTTATTGCTCTATTCTTTTTCTGGTGCACCTGACGATTTCGACTCTTTTATTACATCAGATTATCGTCAAGCACATATCCGCATCCAAATGAAAAATGATAGTAGTGCTGATGCCAGTAAGATTATTGCTTTAATCAGAACTAATGCGCCACAGTGGTTTCCCAATGACGATGTTGAATTTGCAGGTACAGCATATACCAGCACCACTTTCTCTGATTTAATTATTACTGGGCAAATACAATCCTTACTCCTCGCACTAAGTATGATATTTCTTTTATGCTTGCTTATGTTCCGCAGCCTTAAAGATGCAGCCTTGGCCATGCTTCCGGTCACTTTAGCTGTTATTGTGATTTATGGGTTTATGGGGCTCTTTGGTATTGCATTGGAAATAGGCACTGCCATTACAGGGGCTATGGCACTGGGTATTGGGATTGATTTCGCTATTCATTATCTCTATCGCTATCGTTTCTACAGTAAAGAGAAGTGCTCACATGCGGAAGTTGTGACATCCTGCAATGAAGACACTGGACGGGCTATTGCCTTTAATGCGCTCGTGGTGATTGGTGGCTTTTTGGTATTACTAACCGCCAACCTTTATCCGCAAGTAAAACTGGGCGCACTGGTCGCATCTTCCATGGTTATTTGTTACCTCGCCACGTGTTACTTATTCCCAACATTGCTTAAAAATGAAAAATAATTTTCTAGTTTCTCTATTGATATGCTTTGCTTTTAGTACACAAAGCCAAGCTATTGAATGGACCATGCACGGCAGCCTAAAAAATGAATCTGCCTATTTTATCAGTGGAGAGAAGCGTTGGGATAAGATACAAAACCGCTTAGAAGTAAAACCTGAAGCTGTCTTAGCAAATGGCTGGCAATTTCGTAGTCGCGCCCTGCTTTGGTATGATGCTGCAATGGACGTTCAGGCCACCCGCTCGCCTGATTTAAGCAGTAGCATTAAACAACATTATCGCACCGCCACACAACTCAAAGAAGCTTATTTACTCTATAGTGGTAATGCCTTCGATTTACGTTTGGGACAACAGCAAATCATCTGGGGGAAAACCGATGGCCTGCGCTTATTAGATATTATCAACCCGCTCGATTTGCGCGAATTTATCCTTGATGATTTTCTTGATTCACGCATCGGTCTGGTTGCCGCACGTTTCAATTACTATCCAGACACAGCAACCGAGCAAGAAATTGAACTGGTATTTATTCCCGATGCCCAGCCAGCCCGAACAGCACCCACAGGCTCACGCTGGGCAATAAACACGCCAACAGCCCCCGCCGGGGCTACAGTTCAAACATTGCCAAACGAGCAACCCAATTGGTCAGCTAAAAATGCTGAATATGGTGTGGCATGGCGTGGCAAAATCCAAGGATGGGATGTATCCACCAACTATTTTTATGGATGGAAAGATAGCCCTAACGCATTTCGAAAAATTACACCTGGTGTCGTCACTTTACAACTCAAACACCTACGTATGCAGACGCTTGGCGGTAGTTTTTCCAATGCCTTCGGTGCTTGGGTTATACGCGGTGAATTGGCTGCCAACTTACAAGAAGGCATCAATGCTACTGGCCTTACCTTTACCGATACTGTGCAGCGAAAAACAACCCTCAATGCAGCCCTTGCCGCTGAATGGACGGGGCATAATTGGACAGTCAGTCCACAAATTTTTATTCGCCATATTCAGCATTGGAACCCAACACTTCTAGAGGCTCAAGACTCTGGGTTTTGGACGCTTCGTATCGCCACCGATTTCATGCACGAAGAGCTCAAACCTGAAATGCTTTTTCTCGCAGATTGGCAAGCTGGTGGTTGGCTAGCACGACCTAAAGTAACTTACGACTGGTCGGATGATATCAGTAGCAGCCTTGGCGCTGATATTTTTGGCGGTTCCGGCGGGTTTCTAGGACAATTCAAGAAAAACGACCGTATCGGGCTCAATCTAACTTATAGTTTTTAAAAGCACATCACATGCGACGCACAAGCTCATGAACAGAGAGGACGCGGTCAATAAACAACACACCATCCAAATGATCCAACTCATGCTGAATAACCCGCGCCTCAAAACCCATAGCAGCAACCTCATGGTGTTCACCTGATATGTCTTGATAGCGCACCGTTACTTTTTTTGACCGTGAAACCGTCGCTACCCATTCAGGCACAGATAAACACCCTTCACGCCCTAAAATTTTACCTGACTGGTAAATAATTTCCGGGTTTACCATTAATAAGCGACCGTTATTTTTGCATGGGTGAAGCCCCAACGAACAATCTACAACCACCACACGCAACATCTCACCCAATTGTGGCGCGGCAATACCTACGCCACCGGGACCTTGCTCCATCGATAGCTGCATATCTTCAATAAGTGTTTTTAATGCAGCATCAAAAACTTCTACAGGTTTTGATTTTTGGCGCAAACGAACATCTGGAAGGGTTAAAACTTTTTTCAACTTAGAGCATCCTTCACTTTACAGAATACCACCTTCCAACACATGCACTTGAATATCCACACCCAATTCTTTCGCGGTCTTAGCCAAAGCATCTTGTATTGCATCAGCCTGCGCACCACTCACAGCTTCCAGTGCCATCATATACATATCACCCTGCTCGCTTTCCCGTACTTGTGTCGAAACATCCACAATAGACACGCTCAAAGAAGCCAAAACATCACTCACCGCATGTACAATACCTGGCTTATCTGCACCCGAAACTGTAATCACACAATCAGGCTCTAAAGGCACACGATTCACTTCATCTTCCGATAATTGCTGCGACTGAACCGTGAGCCCTGTACGCTGCTCAAGCTCTGCCAAGGAGGCTTTCAATTCGCTAAAACTACTATTTACATCCAAATTCACAATCAACATCATCGTAAAACGACCACGCAAAGCGGTCATGGATGAATCTTCAATATTAGCATGAATATTTAGCAATGATTCAGCCACATCACGAACAATTCCTGCGCGTTCATGCCCTGAAATAGACAATAAAATATGCATCACTTTCCTCCCAAACTTAAACTAGCGCTACAACAATAAAAATATAGTTGTTTAGGTTGCCATTGATTTATTCGAGAGCAAGGAAAAGGCGCGGAATGTGCACATATAACATATACATGAGCACCTTTAACACAGCTCTTGGGTCAATCAAGGACGAACTGAACAGTTATATTGTGAAAGATACGCCGCAGCCGCATTCACCTTTTTGATTTGGATTATGATATACAAAAGCCGATGACAGAACATCCTTTTGATAATCCACCTGCAAACCTGCTAATGCCTTGGCATAAGAGTCTTTATCCACATACAAAGAAAAACCATCAAACTCACGCACCAAGTCACTTTCAAGCGGAATATCAGCATATTCCATCACATATTCAAGACCTGAACAGCCTGCTTCACGCACCGATAAATGCACTGCTTTTTTACCAGCCTCTAACAATGATTTTTTTAACTGCTCAGACGCTTCATCACTCAAAGAAATATCCACATTATTTAACATCATATCAAAGACCTGCCATATGTTTTAATAAACCACGAATACGCACCAACTCATCTACCAATGCCAACGCATCATCTGCTGTATGCTCAACCCCAAAACTCACACGTAAACTACTACGAGCTCCACGCTCATTCACACCCATCGCTTGCAATACATGCGAAGGTTCACGCTTGCCCGACGAGCAAGCCGAACCCGACGCTACCGCAAAACCTGCCAAATCAAGTTGCATCAAAAGGGTTTCACCATCCATGCCTGGTACGGTAAACATGCTGGTGTTAGCCACGCGCTCAACAGCTGAACCGTGAATCGTTACATCAGGCATTTTTTCAAGCAACTTCTCTTCAAAACCATCACGCACTACTGCTGTATCTGCAAAATTCAGAACACCCAAAGCCGCTGCGAAACCCGAAATAGCAGGTACATTTTCGGTGCCTGAACGACGACCTCGCTCTTGACCTCCACCCAAGGCCCATGTTTCAAGCTGCACACCACGGCGAATAACCAATACGCCTACGCCTTTTGGCCCGCCAATTTTGTGTCCTGAAAAAGAAATGAAATCCACATCCAATGCTGCGAGATCTAACTTTATTTTTCCCAAAGCCTGCACACCATCCACCAATACAGGAATCGACATCTTTTTACACGCCTGCTGTACCTGTTGAATGGGTTGAACCACACCGCTTTCATTATTCGCCCACATCATGCACGCCATCACTGTGCGTTCATCAAGCTGCGCGCAAAAAATATCCGCATCCACTTGCCCATTTTTTTGTGGCCGCACCAAACATAATTCATGTCCCAAGCGCTCACACCAATAGGTAATCGTTTGCAAAATGGACGGGTGTTCAATCGCTGAAACTACAACTTTACCCTTTTTTGCCACCGACAAACACCCAAAAATTGCCATATTATTGGCTTCCGTACCGCCAGATGTAAATACCAATGAGCCTGATTCCACATTCAAATAACTGGCTATCTTATCACGCGCGTCATCCAATACACGGCGTGCAGACCTGCCTGCCCAGTGCATGCTTGATGGGTTTCCAGAGGCCTGTGTCGCAGCCTCATGCATTGCCTCTAGGGCTACATCTAAGGTTGGGCAGGTCGCATTATAATCAAGATACCTTTGCAATTTTTTGTTCCATCACCACTTCATTCACAATATTTTCAATCGGCTTTAGCTCCAAATCATTCAAATCCACTTCTTTCTGGCAGACCATTTCAATCGTCACCGCATGCAGAAAACGATAAATATGCTTGCCCATAGCATCCCATAACTGATGCGTATCACAACGCTTTCCACGATGACAGCCACGCACAGCATTTTCACACATCGTGGTACGAATAGGCTCATTGACCGCCTGAATCACATCTGCAATCGTAATTTCATTGGCCTGGTGTGCCAATAAATACCCGCCACCAGGGCCGCGAATCGAACGTACCAAGCCACCAGCCCGCAAAGAACGAAAGAGCTGTTCCAAATAGGATAAAGAGATAAATTGTCGTTCAGAAATAGCCGCAAGTGTGACAGGCTTACCATCTTTACCATTATTATTGATATCAATCATCGCAGACACACCATAGCGCCCTTTACTTGTTAACCGCATCGTATACTCCTTCATTCACAATCAATATCCACATTAAAAAGTCGGATATTATATACCTGAGTATTTTAGTCAAGTTCTTCGCAAACTGTTATATCCACGATTCACATTGGTAAACATGTCAATATATTTGTAGACTTTTGCCATGAATATCAATGTCGCCATTCTTGGCTCTACTGGTTATACGGGGGCGGAACTTATTCGCCTAATCGAAAACCACCCACATTTTAATATCACCCACTTAGGGGCGCATTCTCAGGCGGGTAAAAAAGTCAGTGATGTTTTGCCTGGTGTTGCTGGCACGGTTAGCAATCAAATATTGGCCCCTGCCGATGCTGAGTTAGATGGTGATATACAATTAGTCTTTACCGCCCTGCCCCATGGGGCAGCAGCTGAAAGCGTTAAAAAGGCATTGGATAGCGGCAAAAAAGTTGTCGATTTATCTGCCGACTTTCGTCACCAGTCCAGCGATGTCTATCAACAAGCCTATAGTGTAACACACCCACACCCTGAATTGTTAACACAGGCTGTTTATGGCCTAAGCGAATGGGCACGTAATGATATTCGTCACGCCCAATTGATTGCCAACCCTGGTTGTTACCCGACTTCCACATTGCTACCACTAATCCCCTTGCTACAAGCTAGCCTCCTTGATAACACACCCATCATTGTTGATTCAAAATCGGGTGCATCGGGTGCTGGACGCTCTGCCAAAACAGAACTATTATATTGTGAAATAAACGAAGGCTTGAGTGCCTATGGCTTACCTCGTCACCGTCATGCTTGGGAAATGGAAGAGTGGGCACAAGGCTTTGGCAAACAAGATATTCGTATTCGTTTTGTTCCCCATATCATTCCCATGACGCGCGGTATGCTAAGCACCCTCCATCTTACCGGCACAAACACTGACACATGGCATGGCTTATTATCTCAAGCATATGCTGATGAAGATTTTATCCGTATATTGCCACTCGGCACACTCCCTTCTAGTAAATCGGTCGTGGGCAGTAACCGTTGTGATATAGGCATGTGTATTTTAAGTGAAACCGAAGCTGTGGTTGTGAGCTGCATTGATAACCTACTCAAAGGCGCATCTGGCCAAGCACTACAAAATGCCAATATTATGTTCGACCTTAAAGAGTCTCTTGGCCTTTCTCTACACGCACAGTGGCCATAAAGCATGAAAAACTTATCGCTGGCGCAGCGTATACACAGAGCTATTTTCAAACCTAAACAAATCATGGTCATTGATGTAGATAGTAGAAACGCAGCTCAGAATTGGTCTGTTCGACCCATTACATTAGGGGTGGTTCCTCTTGCACTGGTTATAATAGGAGCACTGGCTGGTAGCTACTACCTACCCAATAAACCCACACCCAGCATTCAGCCTCAACATATACAGCCACAAAAGAGTTTTGAACATTTGCATGATAAATTAGCCTCCTTAGAAGCCAATGGTGAAGTTAAGCAGGCTCAAATCCTTAGTTTGGAAGCTATTATCAAACAGCAACAAGGCACTATTGATAAAACCAACAAGCGTTTGCATGTCTTTGAGAGCATTTTAGAGGCTCGTAAAAATCAGGGAACAAAACTTCTAAAAGCTTCCATAAAGCCTATCAACCGCGAGTCATTTTCATTCTCCATCACACTGGTAAAAGGCGGTAATTATCCTCGCCGCCTGCGTGGGTCAATACACTTTATCACACAAGACAAACAAGGTAAAAGTGTTCGCTTACTTTTTAAAAACATGAAAAGCACATTGCCATTTCGCATAGAAACCCATATCTTCTTGCAAGGTCAATTATACTGGCCTGAAAACAGTGTTGTCCCTGAGCATATCGATAACATTATAGCCATAGTATCAGGTTCAAAAGGCAAAGAATTAACACGAGAAACATGCACATTTGAGGATTTATAAACAATGTTAGGAAAACGCGATAAGACTACGACCACAATCAACAGTGACCACCAACAAATTGACACACTGATTGGTGCCCACTCCGTTATTACGGGTGAGTTATCTTTTGAAGGTGCCGTGCGTGTTGATGGGCGGTTTGAAGGTAATATTCACTCTTCCAAGGGTGGTACATTGATTGTCAGTGAAGGCGCTAAAATAACGGGAGAAGTTGATGTCCCCAGCCTTGTCTTACATGGTATTATTGAAGGAAACGTGCGTGCCAGCGATAGTCTAAAGCTTGGTGAAACAGGACGACTAAATGGTGACCTTGAATACAATGTTATGTCTTTGGCCGAAGGATCCGCTATCAACGGTCGTTGTAGCCGCATTGCAGACAAGACAGCGAAGCCAGTCGATACAAACAAACCATTAACAAAGACAATAAAATCAGCAGCCAATAACCCCTCTAATTTAAAAGAAATATGATACGACCCTACCGTCATTGGCAGCCCGTAGTCGACGCATCGGCATGGGTAGCGGACTCTGCCGAAGTAATGGGCCGTGTGGAAATAGGCGCTGATTCGAATATCTGGTATCAAAGCGTATTGCGAGGTGATGTGCATGATATTTGCATTGGTGAGCGCTCGAATATTCAAGATCACTGTACAGTGCACACCAGCCACGGTGTCAACCCCTGCATTGTCGGAAATGATGTAACGGTAGGTCACCGTGTTATTTTACACGGCTGTGAAATACAGGATTTTTGTTTGGTTGGTATGGGCTCCATTGTGATGGACCAAGCGGTTTTAGAAGCCGGCTGTTTACTGGCTGCTGGCTCCCTTGTTTCCGAACGAAAAGTCCTCCGAAGTGGCTACCTCTATGCAGGCTCCCCCGCACGTGAACGTCGCCCTCTCACAGATGAAGAAAAGCACTTTTTGAAACATTCCGCTGAACATTATGTAAAACTATCAAAAACTCACCTCGAATAATTCATGACAAATAAACCATATGCATCCATCGACATTGGCTCCAATACATTTCGTTTATTAATTGCAAAAAAAAACACCGATAAACGCTACAAAACACCGTGGCATATTCTCGCTTACACCCACCGTATTATTCGGCTGGGAGAAGGCTTACATCAAAGTGGTAAGCTCTGTGATGCTGCGATACAACGCGCCCTACATGCCTTTCATGAATTTTCAAAGCTACTAAAAGAACATAACATACAAGCCTCACACCTATCCGCTGTGGCAACCGCTGCAATGCGCGATGCCGAAAATGGCATGTCCTTTTGTCAGCAAGTTGAAAAAGAAACAGGCATTCATATTCAAATTATTGATGGCGAACAGGAGGCAAAGATCTCTCTGATAGGGAGTTGCGCAGTGTTGCCAGAAAGTATTTGTCATAATTTTCTTCTTTTTGATATTGGCGGTGGGAGCACTGAGTTTGTTCGTGCTAAAGATAGTAAAAGTATCGACGCTATCAGCCGTAAAATGGGGGTTGTGCGCTTAACTGAAGCATATTTGCACAACAACCCTCCCTCTAAACAAGACTATGAAGGCATGAAAATAGCCTGTCATAAACACCTCGATGCAGTAGAGCACCATTGGCAAGAAAAAAACCAATCCATCACACCTCCCAAATATTTAGTCGGTACAGCTGGTACAGTCACCACATTGGCAGCAATCGACCTTAATCTTGCAATTTATAATGCTGATATCGTTAATAACCATACAATTAGCAAACAACGATTCTTCGCTTTACGCGATCAGCTACTAAATATGACCCACCAAGAGCGCCAAGCTATTGCCGCTATTGAGCAAGGGCGCGCAGATTTAATGATTGCAGGTTTGGCTATTATCGAAAGTATTTTTGAGCGCTGGAAATATAAAAGTTTGATTACTGTTGATGCGGGCCTGCTTGAAGGAGCTTGGCTGGGTGTTTCTACAGTACCCAGTACAGTCTATTAAAACTCATTGCATATTGAAGTGGCGTTATGAAAAGTAACTATCCGCTTTAACTTGAACATCGTCCATAGCCTTTTGAAATGAAATTAGTGTCTCAGCATCATCTTCACCTGCATACACAGGCTCGCCAATCACAAATACACCGCGTGTGAATGGCTTTGGAATATAAAACCTATCCCATGATTTGGCTCGCCAATGGCGTTTACTTGCATAACAAACCGCACGCAGAGGCAAACCAGATTTTTTTGCTAACTGTACTGTCCCTGGCTGCACAATCTCAGCAGGACCTTTAGGGCCATCGGGAGTAATACCCAATGACTTTCCTTTTTTTGCCATGCGCAACATGGTTAGAAAAGCTCGCATCCCACCGCGCGTGGAAGATCCTCGCACCGAATCAATTCCCATATACTTGCCTGCTTGTGCAATGTACTCGCCATCACGATGCTCAGAAACCATGACCACACCATTCCATCGGCGATGTGGGTAAGCCATCATTAAGATACGCGCATGCCAAAAACCTAACAGGTAAGGTTTACCGCTAACGTCATAATTCTCACCTATAACTTCCCAACGAACGCTATGCTTTAGAGTAAAGTAAATAGCAAAAATAACACACGGAATCAACCATCCCATAAGTTTTTTTTTCACGAAGTTTTGGACTCAAACTGCATATGATATAGCTCAGCATACAGGCCACCTTGCTGCAATAGCTCCTCATGCTTACCCTTTTGAGCAATACCACCATCATCCAATACAACAATACAATCAGCATGTCGAATCGTAGATAGGCGGTGGGCAATCACCAGTACAGTACGACCTCTCATTAAACGATCAATCGCTTGCTGTACCAATTGTTCTGATTCGGTATCCAAACTACTGGTTGCTTCATCCAAAACCAGAATAGGTGCATCTTTTAACAAAGCTCTAGCCAACGATAAACGCTGACGTTGACCACCCGAAAGAATCACGCCGCGCTCACCTACCATGGTCTGATAGCCTTGCGGGAGTTTCATGATAAATTCATGGGCATTGGCAGCTTTAGCAATCGCCTCCACCCGTTCATGATCAACATCCTCATGACCATAAGCAATATTATTTAACACTGTATCATTGAATAAAATAACATCTTGGGTCACCAATGCTATCTGTTGACGCAATGACTCCTGCGTCACCCCCCGCACATCATGACCATCCAATAAAACGCGACCCTTAGTTACATCCATAAAGCGAGGCACAAGGTTTGCCAAAGAGCTTTTTCCTGCGCCACTACGCCCTACCAGAGCAACAACCTGCCCTGCTTTCACTTCTAGGTTAATATCAGAGAGTACAGGCTTATCCGCGCCTGTATAACGCAAACCCACTGACTCAAAAGAAATGACATGTTGAAAATCATTCAACAACTTCGCATCTGGTTCATCAGACACAATAATTTTTTCATCTAGAATATCAAAAATACGTTCTGCCGCTGCCAAACCCTGCTGAATTTGGTTGTTCGCACCAGACAAACGTTTTACAGGCTCATAAAGCATAATCACAGCTGCCAAAAAAGACATCAATGTACCAGCTGTAGCTTCACCTGCAGCTACGCGCAAACCACCATAAAACAATACGCCAGCAATACCAAAACCTGCTACTAACTCCATAATAGGGAATGACATCGCATTAACACGAAATACCCGCATCTGATGTTTCATAAAGCCGCCAATCAAATCACGAAAGCGTCCACGCTCGTAATCTTCCATGCCAAAGGCTTTCACCACACGGATACCACCCACCGTTTCCTCAATCAAACTCGACATCTCACCCATAACAACTTGACCGTCATACGTTGCGGATCGCATTTTCCGCCCAAAGCGCAAAATAGGATAAATAATTACAGGAAACACAGCCATTGCAATTAAAGCAAGTAACCAATCCTGATAGAAAATAACGCCAATTAGAAAAATAATCGTCATGGTATCACGCATCAATGCCGTCACAGATGTACTCACCGCAGATTGAACCAATGTTACATCATAACTAATTCTCGCCAATAATTCACCTGTTTTGCGATGCGCAAAAAAGTTCAACGACTGTGTTGTTAAACGATTATAAATTTGGTTGCGCAAATCATAAATCACCCGCTGTCCAATCCAACCCATCAAATAAGCCTGTCCAAAATAAGCCGCGCCTTTGACTGTATACAAAGCAATCACAGCAATAGGAATATAGTAAATATACTCCGTTTTACCCGACAGAGCCTGATCCAATGCTGGCTGCAATAACCACGCCATGCCAGCTGTGGTTGCGGCAAGCACAACCATACAGGCCATAGCTACACCCAAACGGCCAATATAAGGCCTCAAAAATTCCAATAATCGTTTATACAAAACTACCTACCTAAAGTGTTTACAGCCATTCATCTAAAAAAATTCTATGTTACAAAAAAATAAATTATGACGATGGTATATCTCTTTTATAATCTATCATACCCATACGACGAAAAAACTGTCTACTTGCTTCATACAATGCCGATGCCAAGCGCTCTTGATGCTTGCTGCTTCTCATTCTTCGCTCTTGTTTGGGGTTGGAAATAAAATTCAATTCAACCAGAACACTGGGGATTTCCAATGCTGTCAGTACTACAAAACGCGCTCGTTTTGGGGTTTTATATTTAATCGTATCCACTTTTTTCATTTGCGCCAATATATTTTCAGCCAATAACTGCGAGCTGTTTAAACTGTCACGTTTTGCCATATCACCCAAAATATTACGCACCATCGGGTCACTCACTTCTTGATTTAACATCACGCCACCAATCTCATCGGCAGCATTTTCTTTAGCAGCTAAAGCTACAGCAACTCTATCTGGTGTTGCTCCACGTTCGGCCAGTGTATACACGCTTGCACCCTGTACTGTGCGAGTTTTTACTGCATCGGCATGAATACTAATCATCAAATCAGCACCTGCCTTGCGTGCCAATCGCACACGCTTTCGTAAAGGCACAAAATAATCAGCTTTACGTGTAAGCACGGCTCGCATACCAGGCTTCTTATTGATAAGGGCTGCTAATTTTTTAGCCACACGTAACGTAAAGTCTTTTTCTCTCAAACCATTACGCCCAACCGCTCCTGGATCTTCCCCGCCATGACCAGCATCCACCGCAATCACAATATTATGGTGTGATTTTTTTACAACAGCCTTTTTTACTTGTCCCGCCAACTGCGATTCTTTACGTATGAGATCAATCACCAAGCGATGTGGCTTACCCTGCATGGGCTTTAATAAAAATGAGCGCAAACTAATATTTTTTTTCTGCACATCCAAAACAATACGCAGAACACCCTTCTTAGGCTTGCCATAACGTACACTTTTAATCATAGGCTCTGGTAGTGTCAAAGCTTTCATTTTGCGAACCTTTGAGTGCTTCATATCAATCACTACGCGCTCTGGTTTATGTAAGCGGAAAACCTCATAATCAATACTTCGATCCAAATCAAATACAACACGCGTATGATCAGGCGCTGTCCATAAACGAATATCCCGCACCTCAGCAGCCTCTAGCAAAGAAGCTTGAAGAAAGAGCAAACAAAGTAGACTAAATAGCTTCAAGATAAACTTCCTATAATCTTTCATCGTATCAATACTTGCTCGCCCACGTCACTTTGCAAGGAGTTCTGCTCGTTTTGCTTCGCAACACGCTCACGTTCAAGAAACAGTGCTGCCACTAGCAAGCCAAGCAAAATCATCAATGGCTCCATAATTCGAATAATAATAAAGGTATTCGCACCAATAGCATGCACCAACAAACCTGCAAACCCACAAATAGCTCCCAATGATGCACCCTTCAGTATGGGGTCTTTTATTTCATCATAACATTGACGCAATAGCACCCACACTCGCCGTAAAAACCATAAAAACAGAACCAAACCGATCATGCCTGTTTCCAACAGTACGCGCGGATACTGCGCATCCAAAAACGGTCCGCCTGTTACACCAACACCCATCAAGGGGTGTTCGGGGAAATATTTCGTTAACACACTACTCCATGACTTTAAACGTTCACTTGTTGAGGTATCAATATTCATACCACCAACAGACAGCTGCCCCTGCTGCTGTGATTGATTAAATGTAAACATAACCCTATCAATCACATTTTGAGGCAATACAAAAGGTAAAAGCACCATACCTAGCAAACAACTTGCAATTAATAAGCGCTTCTTTTGAGATAAGAAAATAAAAAATAATATAGCAACAGCAAAAGACAAATAAGAACTTCGAGATTCAGTAAAAGCCAAAGGAACCAAGATAATGCTCATTGAAATCAGCAGTAAATACCACCGCCTACCTTTGCCCGTATGTAAAAATATCCCCAGAACCACTGAAAACATAAGCACAAGATAACCACCAAACGTATTTGGCTCACCCAACTCACCTTCAAATGGTGCTGATACACGTGCCCCAGATGGAATCTGGGCAATGCCAGCCAAACTTGCTAATACACAGGTGATTAGCATCATTAAAAGATAACGTTTAATGGAGTCCTCATCATGTAAATGATTAATAATCATATAAAAAAGAACAAAAAATTCCAAATATTTTATAATAAAAAAGAAGCCGTACCCACCCACTCGCCCTGCAAAAACACCTGCGATTGTCGCAAATAATGCAGCCAGCCAATACCATGCAATGGGCTGGTTAACTGGCGTGTTACGAACCACGCCCAGCTCTTTAAAAATAGCCATGCGAAACATCCATGTAACGCATACCAAGGTTAATAAAATATCGTCCAAACGTAACGTAACACCACGCGATTCAGTCGTGTTGACCATACCACTTGCCAATTGAGCAGTGGTACTTCCACCAAAGGTTAATTCTGGAGATAAAAGCGTTGATAAAATCAATAAATATAAGGTCAACTCAACACTACTAAAAGCCACTACCAACACCATCAAGCCACCAATCAGCATAATTGGCCCTCGAATCAAATCTGGATCCAGCATATAAGCCGCATACAATAATAAAATAGTAAGCACCAAAGTCAGCATCACTGCTGGAGGAAAGGGCACCCGAATTGTTTGATGAATCAGAGGTCATTCCCCTGCTTGCGTTTCGTATCCATGGGTTGGTAATTCGTATTATACGGCTCAGAAAATTGATCCGAACATGTGCGCATCATTACCACAACCAGTGCCACCAATACGCATAATACAAATAAACCAACAACCTTGTGTCTACGGCTTTTGCGATATTTTAAACGCGTAAGGTCGCGCTGCATTTAACCACTCTTTCCTGAGCGATCAGAAATAAGCTTCCAAATGTTCGTAATATTCTTTTTGACTGCATCGATATTAAGTTCAAACCAGCTTTTTCGCTGCATCTCGTTTTCGCCATAAGCATAAGCATAATGCTGATCCATTTTATAATTGCTATAATCTGGAGAAAGATCACCACGCACACCATTGAGCGCCACCCCTATTACTTTTCCACCAACATTTTCAATATTGGCTTTCACGCGTTTCAGAGCCCCACGTACCACAGAACCAATATGATAAACCAGTAGTACCCCATCGACCTTGGAGGCAATCACTGTTGCATCTGTGGTGTGTAATAACGGAGGCATATCCAAAATAACCATATCATATTCTTCACGTGCTTCATCTAAAATGGTGCTCATCAATGGTGAACCCAATAAATCAGGAGGGTTTGCATTCACTTGCCCACATGTAAGAATATCCAATTGATCCAGACCTGGTGTCATTAAAGCCTGATCAATACCCATATCACCAAGCATAACATCCGAGAAGCGACTTACGGCGTCTTGCCAGTGCCGTTGCCCAAGCAAGACTTCACCCAGACCTGGTGCGCGTTGGAGCCCAAATGTATGGTGTTGCATGGGTTTACGCATATCCGCATCAATCACTAATACACGCGCTCCCTGTTGAGCAATAACGACACTAAGATTTGCTGCAATCGTACTCTTACCTTCTTTTACAGTCGAACTGGTAACCAAAATAACACTATGTTCGCCAGCCTGTGAAAATAATAAATTGGTACGCAAGCTTCGATATGCTTCGGCTATCGTGGAAGGCGGTGAGAAATGGCTTACCAAACGTAATTGCCGCTCCAATGCTGAGCCACTGGTCTCCAGCCCCTCCTCCCCTGAAAATAGCTCTATGCCCTCTTCATGTGATAAGTGCGGTACAAAACCAATAACGGGTACTTCTAAGAAATGCTCCACTTCTTCAATCGTGCCTACCGATGTATCCATAGTTTCTCGAATAAGTGCGACAATCAAACCCAATACCAACCCCAAAATTAAGCCTGCCATGCCTGTTTGCCACACTTTAATTGGGTTAATACGCACGCGGGAAAGCATCGCAGGTCTAACCAACGACACCTCCTGTACCTTCTCCGACTCTTTAATCAAGACTTCTTGGTGTTTTTTCTCCAACAAACCAAATAATTCTTCATTACTACTCACTGAACGTTGCAGGCGTTGTAATTCCAGAGCCTGTTCTGGAACGCCCTGATACTTACGCTCTGCACTACTCATACCATCTTGAATATCCTGCATACGCCGCTGCGTTAAATTCACCTGTTTGGCCAGCTCATCCACCATGCTTGCTAAAATATCTTCAGCTTGCTGCCTTAGCTCCTGAATCTGTGGGTGTGCATCGGTATAATTGGTTGAGAGCTCGGTGCGTTTCAGTGCCATTTCAACAAGGCGCTTATTTAACTCATCAAAATATGCACTCACATTACCAGGCACTGAAACGGCCTTATAATCCCAACCTCCATGCTGCACACGTACACGCAGCTCTTTCAATGAAAACTGTAAGTCATTTAAATGCGCTATCGCTTGCCTATATTCCTGCTCTAAATCGGCAATAATCCTAGCTACCGCCTCAGAGCTACTATTCGCCGATGATAAGTGATTTTTTTGTCGGTAATCCCGAACCCTTTCCTCAGCTTTTTTTAAACGCTCACCAACAAGAAGCAGTTGTTGCTGAATAAATTTTTTCGCTTCAAATATTTTTTTATTTTTTTCTTCAACATTAAATGTCTGAAATTCGTCGGCCACAGCTTGTGCCAAGTCTTTGGCGTAATTGGCATTTGCAGATACAACTGAAATATTAATAATGCCCGTGTCCCCATCTTGCTCGGCATTCACACGATCTTTCAAATCCAATACCACATCAACATAATCGGGATTGGCGCGAATTTCTTCACTGGTCAATGCTAATGGTATCCGTCCCAAGCGTTGCGCTACACGTTCCATTAATGCATATGACTGAATTAACGCCAACTGTGTGGTCATATCATTGAATGAATGTGATGAGCCACCGCGCATAAAAAATTGAGCAATATCCAAAGATGCCTCAATTTTAATCGATGATGTGGAACTATATAATGCAGGTGGTTGATTCAACCATGTAAACAGTGCACTAAAAAGGCCAATGGAGACTGCGCAAAACACAATAATCCAACGTTGGCGAAGAATAACCTGCCAGTATTCCTCAAGATTGAGCTCGTAACCACTCATGGTTGTTGATGCTTGCGTCATTTGCGGCTTATCGTCTTCGTATACAAACGAATTGTATAATACTGTGATAGTAAATTCACAGGCGCTGATAGAGCATTAAAGGTTGGCATAATATCCGCAATCCATTGGTTCCAATTCGCAATAGGCCTTTTGGGAATAATTAGCATATCTTTATCCTGCAAAGCAATATTTTGTGATAAATCACCTTTTTCCATAAAACGTTGGAAATCAACTGGTAAAATCAACGGTTTATCTCGATCAGCGCGCAATACACGGATGTCTGGCAAATAAGCCTCCTTACCAAGCCCACCACTTTTAGCAATTGCATCTAAAAAATTAATATCCCCTATGAACTCAACAATTCCAGGTTTTGCCACAGCACCCAGCACATAAACCCTACGCTTAGACTGAGCCAAGGATGGTATAAAAATAGTATCCCCATCATCCAATATGGCATTTTCTTTCCAATCACCCTGCTGGATAGCCTTATTCAAATTTAGCGTGACGGTTTTCCCTGCACGTAAAACCTGCACCTTGGTCAAATCAGCTTCTTTACTAGGCCCGCCAGCACGCGACAAGAAATTCACCAAACTTTCTTTGCCTTTCAGAAAATAGGCTCCAGGCCCCGTAGGCTGACGTGTAAGATTCTGCACTTCGCCAAAAATGCTAACCGCCTTACTTTTCGCTTTGAGTACGAGTACATCCACACGCGGTTTACGTTCAAACCGTTCAAGAATCTTTGTAACATGTTTATCCACTTCACGCGGCGTTAGGCCAGACACCTGTAATGCTGCCTGATAAGGCAGAGAGACTGTCCCATCCACCTGTACCGTCACCTTATACTCAGTACTTTTCCCGCCTTGCCAAAAAGTCAGAGATAATAAGTCCCCTGCACCTATTCTATAACCTGCGACACCATCAATAGTTTTAAATACTTTATTTTCGCTGAGATGAAAAAGATCTTTTGATTTATCCTCAACCTGCACATCTGGAAGACGCACACTTTCAACTTTATATGCCTGCACAAATACTCTACGGTTTAACTTCAAAGAAAGTGGATCTCTGCCCACAGGCAAAGGATGATCTGCCCCCACCACACGAATACGCGATGCTTCAATAGGCACACCTTTTTCATTTAACCAAGCCGCAACCGATTCAGCACGAGCCTGAGATAGAGCTCTATTATTCGGATATAAATCTGAGTGGATCGGACGCACATCAGCATGGCCTTCAATTTCATAATGCAATCCGGATAAAGCACCAATATCGGCAGCCCACGTTTCCAAAGTCATTAAGGCTTCGGCATCCAGACCCGCATCTCCAGACTCATAAAACAGCGAAACTCTCTCACCAAGCTTGCCACCTTGAAATGTTTTAAAAGGTTCGGGTTCAGCCTTCAAACCCGACCATATTTCAACCCCGCCATCCGCACGCACAGCGGCAATTGCCAGACTTCCATCATTGCGAACATCACCCAAATCCAAACTTGAATATACACCATAAGCAGGAATTAAGTGTGGCTTAGGAGAAAAATGATCCGATTGCCAGTGCCATACAGCCAAACCACGCCCATCATTGGATGACGCCACTAATTCCCTTTGGCTATCACCATTTAAATCACCTACACGCACATCACTCCAACTACCTTTCGCGGTTACTACACGACGTTGCCAGCCTTCTTTTTTGCCTAACCAAAGCATAATGCCCTGCTGATACAGGCCTGCAATCACATCCAAACGTCCATCACCATTTACATCCGCAACAGTTACACTTTCAGCATCAGCATTCGCTGGTAGAGCCTTGGGCTCCCAGCGTGCCGAGCCATCACCATACCAAATTTGCACACCACCCGTACGGCTCCAGTCTCCATCTGCTGTACTAGCACCCAAACCGCCACGTCTAGAGGCAACAATATCCATCGCACCATCTGCATTCATGTCGGCTGCTATCACATCCGTAAAGAAACCTGCCACCATTGGCCCCACACTCGGCAACCACCCACCTTGACCATCATTCAATAGGACATATACACCGCCATCACGTTCATTGTCAAAACGTGCTGCAACAATATCCAACCAGCCATCCTGATTCATATCTTGTAATTGAAGCGCATGAAACAACCCTGCTTCAATAGGGCTCGCCAACAAACTCCAAACTTTATACTTTTGATCCAAAGTCCAAATTTGTAAGCCTTTCTGATCGCCTTCACCGCCAATCAAAACATCCAAAGTGCCATCGCCATTCACATCACCTACTGCAAAATCTCTTGGCTGCATACTAGTCGCAGGCCCATTCTGAACGCGCCAGTGACCTGCGCCATCGCCCCATTCAACATGAAATCCATCAACGGATTTCCGCCCACCCACAAGCACATCCAAGAAACCATCCTGATTAAGGTCAGTAAAGCGCACAGCGCGAGACTCCGCTATGCGGTGAGGCCCTATATTATGCATACTATATTTAGGTAACGACACGTCGTGCGCCGCCAGTTGCATCGTTGGATCAGGCACCACAGTGCGACAGCCAGACATAAGTAAAACGCTGGAAGCAATAAGAAAAAGAAAGAAATTCGCTAAGGGTACACGCATAATGCATGTAGTAAGACACTATTATGCTTATTTGTCAAGAGCTTATGCAAATCTATAAACATATAGCTTGAAGTTATAACATCATCCCTGCTTATAATGCATTATAATACAAATTAAACTTGACGTATCACCCTATTGTTTGCGATATTGCTGCTGCAAGCACACATAATAATGTTGGTGGCTTAAAACTTGTTATTTTTAATGATGTTAAAATTTATCAAGTCGACTTAAATTCGCCATGCACTAAAAATCATATTTCTCATGTGCAATGAGAGAGGGAGGGGAAAGGGATTATGTATCTTGAACATTGGAAACTTAACCTTTTCCCATTTGAGAATGTGGCAGATGAACGTTTCTTTTTCGAATCTAATACACACCGCACACTTCGCGAAGACCTTCAAGATGCGATTATTCGACGTAAGGGTGCCGTCAGCCTAACGGGAGACATTGGGTGCGGAAAGTCTACACTGACACAGCGTATTTTACTTGGTTTGCCAGAGGAACGTTTTGATATCGCTCTTATCAATTACCCGTGCCTTACATCCATAGACATGCTTTTTGAAATTTGCCGGCAACTCGGGCTCAGCCCTAAGAGAAATGATCGCAGCTCCATGTTACATACACTACAAGGGCACCTTATTAAAAATGCCGACATAGAGCGAGATACATTGGTTTGCATTGATGAAGCACAAAGCATTCCATCTCTAGAAACTTTTGAAGAGCTTCGCCTTCTGCTAAACTTTCAGCTCGGGGGACGTTTTCTTATGTCATTATTATTCGTAGGACAACCTGAATTACAACAAAAAATTGCAGATATTCCGCAATTACAACAACGCATTGCACTCCATCTAAATCTACAGAAGATGCAGCCCCAAGATACGACACGCTATATTTTACATCGCTTACACACAGCTGGTTGTACACAACCAATTCTGACCCGCCAAGCTGTTGAAAAAATTTACCAACACACTACAGGCGTTCCCCGCCGCATTAACCACTTATTAGATCGCTGTTTATTAATTGGCATGCGCGAAAATGCGGCACTTTTAGACAGTCAATTGATAGAAGCAACTATACAAAGGTATCCTTGTTAACATGGCTAAATATATTGATCTACTGCGCTCACACCAGCAAGAGCAAGAGAAAAACGATGCAGAGCCCGCGAGTCACCTGGTAAATCAACCTAAAGAAAATGAGCTATCATTTGAAACGCTGCTTCTAGATGAAGGTTTGCAAACACAACAGCCAGCAACATCCCCCTCATCAAACAAGGATTTTTCACTTATTGAAGAAGAAGCACCCGTAACAGAGGATATACAGCCCCAAAACATCCAACATACGGATAATAAGAGGCTACAGAATTCTGATGATCACTGGTTAAGCGGCTGCACGCAACATGTGCTCACACTTTTTCAACATGCTCAGCAAAACACTGCTTGCGATATCAGTCCATTATCCAAGTGCGTGAGTAAGCTGCTAGCTCAGCTGATTGATGATGAACATAACATCATTGATGCCTTAGAATTAAATATTGCTCAGCAAACGCAACAAATAAGGTCGATTGATAAAGACCTTGGAAGCTTGGTGCAGAAATCTATTTTGATGATGCTCTACGCCATTAAGACTGGGCAACGCTTAAAACTCGGGCATGATGAGCTGCGAGCCCACACCTTGGCTGGCATGTTACATCATATTGGTATGGCACAAGTCTCACATACCATTCGCAATAAAAAAGAGCGCCTCAATAAAGCTGAATTAACTGAAATTAAGAAGTCTTCTCAAAATGGTTATAATTTTCTTGAAAAATGCAATGTTACTGACGCTTGTATCTTACAAGCAGCATCACAAAGCTCCGAACGTTATGATGGTCGCGGAGAAAAGGGTTTATCAGGTTCAGATATTTCGTGGAGCGCCCGTTTAACAGGCGTATTATCTATGTTTGAAGCACTCATTCATTATCGCCCATATCGCGCACGCTTGCTACCTAGAGACGCTATTCGTGAAATAGTAAAACATCATAAAAAATCTTTTGACCCCATGATGCTCAAAGCACTCATTGAATCCATTTCGCTTTACCCTATTGGCACATATGTACAGCTAAACTCAGGGGAAATCGGCATGGTTATCCGTGTTCACCCGCGCTTGCCACTGCGCCCCCTTGTAAATATAGAAATGGATGTACAAGGCCGTGAGGTACCACCACGTCAAGTCGATTTAAAAGAGCAGCCTAATTTGACTATAGAAAAATGTATGTACAAAGAAAATCTTGTTGATTTAAAAGAAGATTCACTCTAGTGAGTCAGCAAAAAAGCATCCCGTCTGACCCTGAAACATTACAAGAGGCCAGAAATGCATATGCAGGTTTAGTCGATATTTACCCTGATAATGAAGACTATCTTCAGCACTATGCAGAATTATGTCTGGCATCTAATAAACCAGCTACTGCACTGGAAGTTCTACAGCGACTACATACTATTTTAAAAGAAACATCCCCCAAAAAAGCGAGAGAGCTGGCATCCCGCCACCCTCAATTAGGGCAGGTATGCTCGAGCCTTCACCAAGAAGATAATTATGATCGCCTATACCCATCGTTGTACAAGTCTTTTGGGAAATTGTGGATACTCTTACATCAACGAACGCTTCGCGAAGGTGAAACTCTTTACCAGCAAGGCGAACAAGGCGACACCCTCGCTCTTATTTTAGATGGTGAACTTGCCGTCTTTTTCGAAGATGAGAACGGCAATAAAACGCTTCTAAACCTCATTCAGCAACATGATCTTATTGGTGAAGCATGCTTCCTTAACCCAGGCCCCCGCACTGCCAGTACTGTAGCAAATTGCAAAACAACCATTGTGGAGCTACCACGGCAAAAGCTTCTTGCATGGCTCATACAGAACCCTGGCACCCAAGAAATGTTAGAAAAAACTGCTAATTTTCGTCATATGCTGCGAGTAATTTCTAATAATACTACCTTAAAAAGCATTCCTATGAATTTGCGTCAATATATAGCTCAAAAATCAAACCTCTTAGACTACCCCGAAAAAAGTCTTATTTATCAAGCTGGATCCAACTATGATGGTATCAGTTTGATTGTCGCAGGCGAAGCGTATTACACCATGGAAACAAAGCAGGGGCAAAACATCAAACTTGAATCAGTCCCTTGCGGTTCACTTATTGGCGATGCATCCGCTATCCGAGAAGCCACATCTCCTGCCAATTTAATCACGATTAATCCTCTGACCATTGCTCGTATCCCCATAGAGGTATTTGCAACCATTGTAGCTGCTTACCCGCCTTTAAAAGAGAGTCTGACTCAACACGCTGATGAACAGCGTACAAGAATCATGCAAACAATCAGTCAGCATCTGCAACAAACTCAGTAAAGAAAAATAATTAGGCATTCACCGCCTATCAACAGCGCTTTTATGTTTCCACAACGCTATCAGACGAAACCAAACGCGCCGTAGCAATCAATGCGCCCAGACAGCCCAATAGCGCGCCGCCAAGCAATAAGGGCAAGAATAAAACGCCCACATGCAACTCAACCATTGAGCCTGCTAACCATTCACTACTTCCCCAAACCCATGGCCAAAGTAATAACCAAGAAAGTAGGCCTGCACCTGCCCCCAAAACCAAACCCTCCAATATAAATGGCATGCGCACAAACCATTCCTTGGCTCCCATCAAACGCATCAAATGGACTTCATCTGCCCGTGCTAATAAAATCATACGCAAGGTATTAGAAACAATCAAAGCCATTGCCATGGCCAATAAAGCAGTCACAAACCATATTAAAGTTTCAGCCTTATCGAGCATTTCACGCATCCCCAATAACTGTATTTCATCCTCATTCATAGCCGCATGCATACGTTCCGCTACATCACGAATATCATCAACGACAAACTCTCCTGATTCATTGTCCAATAAACGAACAAGTAACGTTTCGGGAAGGCGCTCAGCCAAAGTCTGCACATCCAATGCGCTATTCCCCAACCACTGCCGCATCCACTGTGCTGAATCCTCACGCGCCATGTATTCTACTTGTTCCACACCATCCACAGCCTGTAAACCTTCCTGTAAGGCTTGTAATTCTTTTTTATTCTCCTGTGGCAAATAGACATGCAACACCATCTGCTGTTGCCATGTACCAACCCACTGCCCTGTTGCCTGCAAACCCATCCATACCGAGCCCAGTGCCCACAACGATACGCCAACAATAATCAAGGCAAGGTATTGATGAATACCAAACGGCGGCATATTCAGCCCACCTGGTAAATTAACACGTACATTATCCGGCTGCATGCGAATCCCCCACCAAGGCCCCGGCGTGTAGTTCTACCACACGTCCTGGATGCGAATTGAGTAAATGCAGATCGTGGGTCGCCATAATGACGGTCGTACCGAGCTCATTGAGCCCCATCAATAAATCCAACACATGGCGTGCGGTATCCTCATCTAAATTTCCTGTTGGCTCATCCGCCAGCACCACAGGTGGCGTGGCGACCATGGCACGCGCAATGGCAATGCGCTGCTGCTCACCACCTGACAGTGCTTCTGGATAGGACCACAAACGATTATCCAAACGAACAAACTCTAAAACTTTGCGCACACGTGGAATCAAACGCTCATTGCTCCAGCCTTGAACGCGCAATGGCAACGCTACATTTTCAAAAACAGTGCGTGAAAAAAGTAAACGATGATCTTGGAATACAATGCCAGTACGTCGCCGCACAGCGCGTACAGCAGCTTCTCCAGCCACGCGCATATCGGTTTTTTGCACCTGTAACTTCCCCGAAGAGGGTCGTAAACCACCATAAAACATGCGTAATAATGATGATTTTCCAGCTCCACTTTCACCAGTTAAGTACACAAATTGACCCTGTGAAATTGTTAAATTTACACCTGACAATGCAACCTTCCCTGTGGGGTAACGCAACATCAATTGCTGCATATCTATGATTGTTTTAAGCTCTGACATAGCAAAACAGTAACGCATATTCCAGTAATTGCACCTTGTAGGAAAAGGCTATTCAAATCTTAGGAACAGACATCATGCTGACAAACCTCTATCAAGCCTTCAGCATATCGCCATGCTCGTCTCATGCCCGCAATGTAAAGCCAAGTACCAACTTGCTACCACTATTAAAAATGCCATTTTAGTATGTCATCGCTGCGGTGCTGAATTTCATACAGATCAACCAGAAAAAGAATACTCTCCTGTCGACCATGAGGTGTCACTTTTTGAACATACTGAGACTCTGGCAAAAAAAGCAACAAGTGAGCCAAAGGTATTGCCTTCTGACAAAGAGCTTACAGTCTCTACTGAGCAAGTCGGTACTGGGCTCAATTCAGAACAATTTACTTCGGAACAGTTCGATACAAAGCAACTAGACACAGAACACGATGACATACCACATGTTCAACTACCCGAAGATCACCGCCTCCCAAGACGCCGTCAAACACGCATCTGGCATTGGCTTATACTTGTCCTATTATGCATAAGTGGGTTAGGTATTTGGAGTAACCAGAAACAATGGTTAGCACAGCCTTGGGTGCGAAGTCTTATGATGAATATACAAATTTCTGTCGATTCCACCCCCGCCGATTGGAGCATTATAAAAGATAACCTACATAGCCAGTGGATTGACCGCCAAGATGACAGCCGCGTACTCTTTATTGATGGTTATATCCAAAATCGACTACTTAGCGACCAAATACCCCCATCTATACAAATTAGTTTTTTTGACATGCCCAATAGCCACGCCATTCAGACACGTACAGTTGCCATTACAGAGCCACCCAGCCTGCCAACAATACGTCATACACCTTATACAGCACCACCTGTTGACCTGGTTCCTGTTAGCCCTGGTGGAAAACGCGCATTTACCCTTGTTATTGAAAATGTTCCGGAACAAGCTCTTGAACTGTCCATGATCATCACCACCCCTTAAACAAGCCTAATCCAAGGTTAAGGAGCTATTTTATTGGGTAGTCTTATGCCAAGTTGATGGATTATATTTCTCATTTTTTTCTGTATAGGTGCTAAAATGTGGGCTGGATCTTCAATCATGAAAACATACCCGCGCTGTTGGTAATTTAGACCTTGCAGGCGGTGTATTTCGGCAATAAAACTGGCTGTGTCTTCCTGCCCTAATTGCTTGCGCCATTCATCCATGTCTACACGTATAGACGATGGCTCTGCACCGCCTGTATGCAACGAAAAACACACAAACATACCGCCTTTCATCACTGAATTTACCCCTAAATAAAGAATGCCCAGCTCACAGTACCAAGCCAAGCCCATTTCCTGCCAGTCACGTAATAAAACCGAATAAAGCTCACGGTGTTCACTGTCACAAAAAAAGTAAAAATCATTTAAATCATTAGTTTTCATACAGCCAGTGTAGCATAATGCCACAGCCTGTGTAGACAAATATGGAAGGTATGCTTTACTTATTAATGTACCGCATTGCGGACAAGGAGAGCGCTATGAAAGAACTACATACATCGCTACCTGGATTCCACAGCACGATTGGCAATCATCATTTGGAGTCTAAATTAAAAGTAGGTTCATATGCCGAAGACAAGGAAGTTGAAAAGTATGGTTTAGCAAAATGTTCAAGTGGTCCTGATATTGTTTTATATCGTACCGACAAAGGTATTGCCATGGATTTAAAGCAATATAATCAACATATCATTCTCAGCACTATCAACAATGGTGACGTTTTGTCAGAAGAGATATGGGATTTTATTAGGGACACTGTCTTAGAGGAGCTTGAAGTAGCAAATACAAAAAATCACATGCATACAGAGAGCGTCAAGGTGAATGGTAAACCTTATGCTGAAAAATTTGTATCACACTTGCGTAAACTAGAAACTGAATTTGACAGTGACTACACACCTCAGTTTGGTAACAGCCCTGTACATTAGGTCTCTACTATCTGAATATTTAAAAAGGCCTCGCTAGTTCGGGGCTTTTTTTATATTTCAAACAACAAGACAACAGCTTGAGCAGCAATGCCCTCTTCGCGCCCTGTAAAACCCAGTTTCTCGGTCGTCGTTGCTTTGATATTACATAAACTCATTTCAACACCCAACAGCCCAGCCAAGCGCTCACGCATCGCAGGAATATACGGCGCTAACTTTGGCTTTTGTGCAATCACCGTAGCATCCAAATTACCCACTTTCAAACCTCTTTCCAACAAGCTATGCATAACCTTCGACAATAGCTTCGTACTATCAATGCCTGCGTATTCTGGATCATTATCAGGAAAATGGTGCCCTATATCACCCAAACCAGCTGCTCCCAATAAAGCATCACATATCGCATGAATCAATACATCTGCATCTGAATGTCCTACCAAGCCAAGGTGATAAGAAACCTCAACACCACCCAACATCAATTTTCTATTTTCTGCAAAGGCATGCACATCAAAACCTTGTCCAATCCGCATCATAAAGTTTCCCCTTCCAATAAGCTTTGCATCCATAATAAATCATCTTGCGTGGTGATTTTTCGATTGTTCACATCGCCCTGTGACACATAAACAGGAAAACCCGCCGCTTCCAATACCGAAGCATCATCGGTATGCAGGTGTAAACGTTGTTTTTCCTTCTCAAGTGCCTCTTCAAACCAGTCCCGGCGTGCCACCTGTGGTGTTTGCACAGCTCGCAAACAGGATCGAGAAGGTGTTTCAAGCACTTTACCATCCTCATTGATGCGTTTAATAGTGTCATGCACTGCAATACCTGGCACTGCGGCTCCATGCACTGCTGCCATATCCAATACACTTGCCAGCACATCTTTCGATGCCAGTGGTCTCGCGGCATCATGCACTGCCACCATGTCCACATCATCGGGCAAAGCCGACAAGCCTTTCAGCATAGAAATCGAACGTTCCGCCCCACCAATTACAACGGGCAACATACAAAATGGAAAATCATGCTCAGCCACAGTAGCTGCAAACAGCCTATCCCCTTCAGCAATCACAGGCTGCACCACCGCAATACGCGGTTCTTGAGCTAGACTATGCAAGGTATGCAATAGGATTTCCTTCCCACAAACTTTTACATATTGCTTGGCAATTTCACCACCAAAACGTGTGCCACGACCCGCAGCTAATAATAATACGGCAATTTTCATAATGGTAATTGTGGGTACTTCGACCGTAAGGTCAAATCTAAGTGTAAACTCCAGCGGCAAGCCCTTCTTTATCCCAATTGAAACACTTAGATAATTACGACCCGGTGCCCCTGCAATACCTAATGCTCAACTGTAGCCCGTCCCTCTTACCCTTTGAAATTGTGACCGTCTTCCATGTCAGAAAGTGTGAATGCTGTGACCCTTAGGGGCGAACTGCCTTCTATTTTCAGGTTTTCGAACGTTCGCTTTCGGCTCAAACTGTGTAAAAATATGAAGTTTTTCGATTTGCCTCGATTTTCTTAAGACTTAAAGCTTACCTAGAGCAAAAAAAGATTCGTACTCAATTTTCCCTCGTTTTTTGTTATGTCTCTTCGCACAGTCTAGGCCAAAAGCGAGCATTTAAACTTTAGGCCAGATTAATTTATTCCTCTTTGCTTAAGGCACTCTTTCATCTGGCTTTCAAGGTCTTGTTTATAATTCTTTGTTTAGGCGTTAGGAAGGATGAAACAGAACGTTTTTTTGTGAAATAATTGAAAAGGCTCTAGACTAGCAGATTATTCCTGATTGTAAGAAAATCACTTTACAGGCTGTAGTTACCAAAAGTAGACGCTTTTAGGCGAAGGGAAGATCTCGATTGAAAGCGTCATCTATGGTGATGGATGGCGTGATTATAATGGGCTTGTTGATGTCGTTTACTCTAAACACTTCCGAGTCAATCATGGCGCGAGTGAATTTGCACGTGATAGGCATTGCCATATCAATGGTATTGAGTCCTTCTGGAGTTTTACCAAGCGGCGCTTGGCAAAGTTTAATGCTGTAAAAATTAACTTCGAGTTACACTTGAAAGAATGCGAATGGCGATGGAAAAAAGAACCAGAAGCTCTTGCAAAAAAGTTATGGGAAATACTTAAAAATAAAACCGTCTGCTAGTCTAGAGCCTTAAAATAATACATACACGCACAAACTGGTTATGCTGGTTTGCTAAAAAATCTCCCAACCATTACGGCTGGGAGATTTTCTCAGAGGTCAGGAATTTATTTTCAACACCTTGGTAAATCGTGCTAAAACGTCTTCCTCATATTATCCCTATTGATGCTATAAAAATCACCAAGGCCAATTGGTAAAGACTGGTTTAGCCTGAACTGCCGCACCGTAAACAACCCCAGTAGAGCCTACACCATTCACAACTGTATTTATAGGCGTTACTGCGATATTACCAGCTTGGTTCACCGTGAGCGTGAGTACTTGCCACACGTCTCCAACACCTGCCCATCCCGTTGCAGGAGGGGTATAGATTGTAAGATTACCATTAATTAGCAACTCAACCCTGGTTGGCGATGTCCGTGTGTTGCCAGCACCAGCAAAGTGATGTACTGAGTACTTATAAGTTCCTGGCCTAAGTGTCCTAACAGTAATAAATTCAGGCCCAAAGCTGGTTACATCATCCACATCTAAGTTAACTTCTGCAGATGCAGGCAAAGCACCCAAAGGATAGTTTTTCTGACGATAATATACATGGAAGCGACCCGCTGCTGCATCAGGACCTGTCAAGTGCGAATCAAGATCACTAGGGTTTTGCCCCCACGTGAGCTTAAGTTGTATATTGGAGGTAGCTACTGGTGAACCCATCACCAAACATACAGCAATAGCGGTATTTCCCCCTGCTGCCCCAGCAACTGCAGTCACTGTATTGGTAAAAGTAATCGGAAATGAATAATGATTTTCACCTGAAACCAGCGTAGTACCATTTGCCATCACAGAAACCGTAAAATTACCCGCTGCATCCGTAGTTGCCTCAGACAAGCCGACATAACTATTACCTAGTGCTTTAATCTCAGCGCCGGCCAATGGGTTTCCGTTCGCATCATTTACACAACCTGAAACTGTGGAAGTGGTGTATGTTTGATCTGCATTCCAATATGAAAAATGAGTTACGGTTCCAACGTAAGCTGTGCCAGCCCCATTCAATGTTGCAGTCCCCTGCTGAGCCCATGTATTAGTGGCTGTATCAAAGAAAAACAAGGGTGTCGTAGCAGGTGCCGCTGCACGAGCTGCAATGGCAACAGGGATAGTTACAGTAGCAGTTTGGCCTGCAGATAAGTTCAACGCTGCCCCATTAGAGTCTGTGAATGTAGCTGTCATTGCACCATAACTCTGTATAGGCGCTCCTGCTACATTGGTCATGGATCCTGGCATCAGTTGAAAGCTGCTAGAAGGATCGATAGCAGCAACACTCGCTGAAACAGGTCCTACGGGAGCATTACCCGCTGCATCAGTAAGGCTATTAGCCGACAAACTCACTTGAGCACCGCCTCCCACTACAATATTGGCAACTGTAGGATCAATCGCTGTAGTGATAACTGGCAAAAGTTGAACATTCAAACGATAGGTACCGTTATTGACTACACTTACCCGTCGAAAATTCGTTGCGTAACCTGCTTTAGCAACACTTACCTGACTAGTCCCCTGCGGTAGATTAATAAGAGTCGATGCTCCACTAGCGGCGGTTGTTGAGCTAACACCTCCAGATTGGACTGTTGCGCCCTGAATAGGTTGCCCTGTTGCAGAGTCCAATACTGTTAGCGTTACAGTCCCGGAGAATGCGGCGGGCGTCACGTCACCGCCGCCACCGCCGCCACATGCTGCGAGCACAATTAATGGCAGTCCTATCATGCCCAAAAGCCTCAATTTTTTGCGTATCGTTAACTTCATATTACTACTCCCCTTCTTCCCGAAAAAAAATAATGATGATAGGCTCCAAAGTGTCAAGATAATTTTTTATGAATTCTTATTCGCTAGCTCTTAGGCCGCTTTTTGTAGTTCAATGTTTATGGAAGCGTTTGTGGTTATAAAAATCAATATAATCATTCACACCTTCTTTGAGCTCGGCGATTGAATTGTACTCATTAAGGTAGATTCGTTCACACTTTGTACTCCTCCAAAAACGTTCAATGCAAATATTATCTGTAGCGTGACATTTTCCATCCATTGAAATTATAGTGCCTTTATTTTTCAACCGTTGCGTATGAATATCACTGGTATATTGACTGCCTTGCTCAATATTGAAAATATAGGCTGCCCATAACACGCTAGTGCTTGATCCAATACATCCATTACCAGTGAATAATCCATGCTGTTCGATATTTCATGTGATAAAACAGCCTTGGAATGCCAATCAATAATCGCAGCCAAATAAACCATTCCGTCGTCTATTTTAGTGTGAGTAATATCTGTGTTCCATACTTGATTTGCACGTGATATATCACCCCCTCTGAGATGCGGGTAGTCCACACCCTGTCCTAGAGGTCCAAAACCTACGGGATAGTAAAGGTGGAATATGCTACACATTACGCACATTTGAATAGAACAGAAAGAACCCTGATTAAAGATTGGAAAACAGGGATATTCATTAAAAGAAATTGGCCGTCGCCTTAACCGGTCGCATAGCACTATTAGCCGATAGCTTAGACGTAACCTTTGGTGCCGTCGGCATTATTGTATACGAAATACCCAAGAATTTTATGAGTATAGATTAAAGCGACGAGCTCAGCGGTATCGATTGAAAACACCGTCCATACGAGGTTTTGCACATCAGAAGTTAAATCTTGGATGGACACCAGAATTGATTTCAGGCCGGCTTCAAGAAGAGAGAGCTAAGGGTTATGTTTGCCATGGATCCACTTATCAATACATCTACCTTGAAGCAACACATCTCATAGAATGCTTAGCCAAAAAACATAAGAAACGACGTACTAAGCGCCCATACCGTAGCACAGTGGGGCATTAAAAACCGTATTCCGATCACGTCACGACCGACTGGGGTTGATGCTCGTAAAGTCGAGGGTCACTGGGAGAGTGACAGTATTGTTGGTGGTGATAGGCACTCTGGATTGAACGTTATTGTTGAGCGAGCCACACGCTTGGTGCACATACCATTGATGAAGAATAAAGCAGCCAAGGAAACAAAGTCAGCTATTGTCCGTCGGTTATCCAATCATCCAAGTGATTTGCTTAAAAGTATTACTTTTAAAGGCTGGGATTATATAGCAAGAAGTACCCTGCATTATAAAAACAGTGTAGCATAATGCTTGGAATAAGCCATCCATGATATCTATCTCTAAAATATCCAAACACAATAGATGGGATGAGCACCAACAGAGCCATTAACGGGGTATGTGATATAAAATGAAATGCTGTAAACACAATGCTGGTTAAGATATTGGCATACGTGATCCAAAATACTTTATTTCCACCCCAACGCTGATTCATACACCACCCTTGAACTAATCCACGAAAAACTATCTCTTCAAGAATCGGCATCATCACAGCCAGCGTTAAAAATTGTTGAGATATAAGGATTTCCCAATTGAAACTGAGTGCGGGTCTATCAATTAAGTAAAGCGATAGCCACACAAAGGGAGCAACCAGAAAGGCTATCCCAAGTTGTCTATCATGTCGCCAATGAATCAATCGAAACGAATCAATCGAGTCGGACTCATTTGACTTTTCTTGCGTGGTATTTCTTCGACCTTCCGTCACTACTGCCCCTCCCTTTTGATTACATCTGCTTAATTGTCAGTTCTTCAACTCTTTATTTAAACTTTCCTGAAGAGGTTCTGAGTAAGCCTAGGTGAAGTAGATTGTAGTTCAAAATCAAGGCGTAAAACGCACGTAATAGCACCGCTATTGCGAATATTTACAGCTTTTTGGGCATAAGAAAGCAACTCATGACTTATTCAGAAGCTCCCTAAGCCAAGCGCCTAGAATTTATTCGTGATCCCCTTTATTTCATCAAGCCGAATAGATTCAATATGGCTCGTGAATAAAGCCTTGTAAACATCACATCGCTCAATTCCATTCAATCAATGCAGTCTGCCCTATTGATTTTCAGATTATCCAGTGAGTTCTTTAAACTGTAACTGTGCATCCTGATTTTCTTTTCTTTCATTTCCCTGCGCAAACCCACTGGTGATGAGCCCAAGCAGTAGCAGCACTTGCCTGCTTCCGTTTGCGTTAAAAATGAGGGGGGGGGATTACCTAGTGGCATTCGTATCTAACCCAAATCGAGCCCTGTACCTTTGACCATTTCTTCTTTGACTAACGCTTCGCTCACCAGCCAGTAAGTTGTTGCGGTTTACCACCTTTTACTTTTAGCAAAAACCGCAACAACTGTTGCCAATCCTAGTACAGTAACTTATTACGCTAGTCGCGTTTGTACAAAGACTCAATCGTGCTCGCTTCTATTGTATGTGTATTTATCATATAGCCTGTTAATGCACCCGAAGCATCTTCTGGCAACTCAAGTTTTTCTACAGAAAGCGCATGTATCGTAAAACGGTAGTGATGTACGCCATGCCCTTTGGGTGGGCAGGCACCACCAAAACCTCGGAAGCCGTAATCATTTTTTATTTGTAGGCTGCCTGTTGGTGCGGTATTTTCTTTTGTATCTCCAGCGCCAGCCGGTATTTCCATCACTGTCATTGGTATATTTACTATTTGCCAATGCCACCAACCACTACCAGTAGGAGCATCTGGATCATAAGCTGTAATGGCAAAACTTTTTGTACCTTTGGGCGCGTCAGACCATTTAAGCTGTGGCGACAAGTTCCCTCCTGAACAACCAAAGCCTTTGAATTCCTGCGCTTTAGACATAAATTTCCCTTGGCTAATATCCTGACTAGATAATGTAAGGGGCTCTGCAAATGCAGGTGCCGAAATGCTAAGTGATAAAATTGAAAGAAGCTTAAGTGTATGACGCATAATAATCCTTGTTAGTGTGTATTTAATATGATGCAAATATTAGCCTTTTGTTTTTGCCTGTGTAAGGCCCAAAAACAATCAAGCTTTCGCCCTAATTCATCGTTTTTCTTTTTCGACGTTCAAATGGTGTTAAACCATGGTTAAGGTCGGCAGCTACATTTTTCAGCAATCAGCACAATGAAATAGCCCGTTATTTGCAGCAAATGCAAACCTAATCCTTGTTTGACCCTCAGTCTCTTGCACACTTAGTGTTCTCTAAGTGTTTCCGCATATAAATCGAAAAGTCATTTTTCAAATATTCATCATGCAGCTCACAGCTTGAACATAACTGCTCACAGTACGCCAGTATATCACGCGGAGTTTGCGTATGCAGGTCATGTGCATGCAAGAAACGGGCATCAAGCATATTAAAAGCCACACCCTTTCGGCACAACTCATACATGTGCTTGACCACCAACTTCGCATACTTCGACTCATCATGCAGCTGCTCATTCAAAGCACCTGACAAAACAACCCAGTCAAAGCTCTTACCCGAGAAATCCATATCAAACAGATCACCTACAAAAAAGCGCCCATCTGAATGCATTTTTCGGGCTTGTTGAAGAAGATCCGGCGATAAGTCGATGCCTGTATAGTTTAATCGACAGCCATTTGCCTCAGACCAGGATTTAAAATCACCAAAACCGCAACCCACATCCAAAACAGAATCTTCATTCTGAATGCCAATCTCAGCCAGTATTTTAAAACGTGTCTCCTGAATATCTCTGCCACTCCAATACAGAGCATTGGGGTGATAGCCATGCCTTGTTAAGCTATCTCGATGTTTATCAACAATACGCTTCCGCTGCTCCAACTTCATATGCTATTTTGTCAAAGACATAAAAATTTTCGGCAACTGCTCCGGCAATTTATCCACATGATCAATCACCGTATAATGATTGCCAAAAATATCAGAGACATACTCATCCGCTTTGGGATCAAGATTAATACAATAGCTGTAAATACCCTGCTGTTGCAACTCTTTCACTGCTTGACGGGTATCTTGAATCAATAGCTGATCATCATCAACATCAATATCCGCTGGTTCACCATCTGTTAATACTAACATCAATTTTTTGTCAGCTTTTTGTGCTTCAAGGTAATGAGCAGCATGACGCATAGCCGCCCCCATGCGTGTGGAATACTTGCCTTCCATAGCAGATAATCGCCCTTTTACATTGTGATCAAAATGCTCACCAAAGCCTTTGATGTGCGAATAACGTACATCGTGACGCGTATTGGAGTTAAAGCCGCCAATCGCAAACTTATCACCCAACTTATCAATGGTCCAAGCTAGTAAAGTCACCGCTTCTTGAGACAATGCCAAGATAGTTTGTGTACTACCCACCGCTTTTTCATTGAGCGATTGAGACAAATCCACCACCAACATGACAGCAATATCACGTCCATCATTTTTATGACTCATATTGATACGCATATCAGGTTGAGAACCACTTTTTAAGTCAATCAGCGAGCGAATCGCCACATCTAAATCAAGTTCAGAGCCTTCTTCTTGGTAACGAACACGCACTTTTTGTTGCGGCTTTAATGCATCCAAAATCGCTTTCAAACGCTTGGCAAGTGCAGCATGTTTATCCAAAATATGGTCAACCACTTGCATATTTCCACTGGGATGAACTGCCTCATAGACACTCACCCAGTCTGGTCGATAGCTTTGAGAGTTATAATCCCATTCATGGTAATGACGCGGCGGCAACGTATCGATTTCATCTTGTTGCTTTTGCTCTTCTAAATGTTCAAAGGTATCTTCCTCATCGTCCCCTTGTTCGATGTAAATCCATAAGTGTCGATTATCATCACGATAATCCACTTCAGTATTTTCAAAATAAGTGTCCGGCAAAGCATCGGTTTGGCGGCGCGTGCGAGCAATAAAAGATAAAGCAATCTCAGCCATCGCTGGGCTACTCGATTCGCCATCTTTCATGGCGTCAAAAAAGCGTTCCACAAAACTATGAATCACTTTATCTTTAACCTTAAAATCAGGATCAAGAATAGCGCGTGAAAGCAATGCCAAACGCAAGCGAATCAATGACATCTCGGTGTGAGCCAAATCATCTTCTTTAGGAATAGGATGCAACGCTAAAAACAGTTTTCTTAGACCTGGAAACCTTTGCATAGCCAAATATTCTACGCGAGAGTCTTCAAACAGCTCCACTGCAACACGCTGAAAAGGACTCCAGTTGTCCACTACCATCTTGCTGCTCCACTTGCGATGTGCAGCAATATGAGCAAGCACGGCGTGGTAGCGGTTAATACCTAATACCCCATTGTAATCATCATAAACATCAGGCAAACGAATGCCCATATGATCGAAATATGGCATCGGCTTACGCAACTCATCAAAAATTAAAGAGTACGGGACCAAATAATCACCATCTTGCCAGAGCCCGCGCAAATACAAATCAAGCTGACGTTCATGATCAATCAATAATGTACCATGGCGTTCACGCTGCATTACTGCAACCGAATCAGGCGATTGCAGACTAAAATAATCTTTCTGACGTTCGGGGTGATTATTATAATAACGAACCCCATAACCCATCCAGTTACGGAAACCTTCTAAGCTAAGCTCCGACAATAAACGTGGGGCTTGCTTGAGCAAATCAGGTAAGCCGGGGCTTGGGAACGTGCTATGGTGCCCATGCACTGAGCTGGTTGTCTCTGCCACCATTTTTTTAATCAGATCAAAATAACAATGCAGTTGCGAATAACTATTTAAACGACGTGTTACTGCTGTCAAAGACTGTAAAAAAGGAACAATTGCCTTAAAGTTCGTATTTTTTGATAAAAAATCCGTAAAATATTGGATTTCAGGCAGAATTTCTTCCCCCACAATGGATGCTATAGTGGGCGCTTCCTCCAAATAGACAAGCAGTGGCTCAGCACCACGACCCATTTTTCCAATAAAACGGGCATGATCAATATAAGAAGACACGCCTTCTTCTGACAGTAGCGCCTTAGCTTCAAGAATATACTCATCAAAAACACGATCGGCGGCTGGGAAGTTACAGTTTAATTGTACCCAATAGGCTTGCGATTTTGCAGAGCGTTCGGTGGTTTCATCAATCATTTCAAATGCCGTTACGCAAAGATGGTTTCAATAGCATGATCCAGCGTAACACGAATATCCACATCATCAGTAATTGGACGAACCAATGCCATACGACAAGCCGCTTTAGGCTCAATGCCACCTTTGATAAGCGTTGCTGCATAAGTTAACAAACGTGTTGAAATACCTTCATCTAGGCCATGGCCTTTCAGATTACGGGCGGCAGTACCGATTTGAACCAATTGCATTGCTAATTCACTTTCAACACCTGTTTCTTTGGCCACAATGGATGTTTCAGTTGCTTCTGATGGGTAATCAAACTCAAAACCACAAAAACGCTGTTTGGTCGATTGCTTCAAATCTTTCATCAAGGATTGATAGCCGGGGTTATACGAAATAACCAATTGGAAATCTTCATGAGCCTCAAGCAATTCGCCTTTTTTGTCTAAAGGCAAAGTACGACGGTGATCTGTAAGTGGATGAATCACAACAGTCGTGTCCTGACGCGCTTCAACAATCTCATCAAGATAACAAATCGCACCAATACGTGCTGCTGTAGTCAACGGGCCATCCAGCCAGCGTGTGCCATTGGCATCCAGTAAGTAGCGACCCACCAAGTCTGAGGCAGTCATATCTTCATTACACGCAACCGTAATCAATGGCTTACCAAGTTTCCAAGCCATATATTCAATAAAACGCGATTTCCCGCAACCTGTTGGGCCCTTTACCATCACGGGCAAACGCGCCGCATAAGCCGCTTCATAAAGTTTCACCTCATCATCTTGTGCCTGATAAAATGGTTCTTCGTTAATATTATACTGTGCGTGATCACTCATGAGTATCCCCTTCAAAATATGTGAAGCGGATTATAAACAAGAACAAAAAAAAATGACATGCTTACTATTTTTATAGCCATCATAAATTTTACTATATCTCCATAACAGTTACTCTTCCCGACATGGCAACGTTACTTTTTAAATTACGCGGTGTCCCTGATGATGAAGCTGGGGAGATTCGCACACTACTCGCAGAAAATAACATTGATTATTACGAAACCACGGGCGGCAGCTGGGGCATATCCTTGCCTGCTCTATGGCTGCATAACAACGAGCAGCTTGAGCAAAGCAAAATACTCATTGCAAACTATCAAAAAGAGCGCGCCAAACATGCGCAAAAAAACTATGCAGATCAATGTAATGAAGGCACACAACGCACCATATTGACCATCATTCAAGAAGCTCCCTTAAAATTCTTCTTGTATCTTTTTGGCATTATTTTTGTGCTCTATCTAGCCACCATTCCAGTCAGTTTTTTGTTTTCCTCATAACATAATAAAAGCACTTCCCTACTCAAAATCTACCGACACGTCAGTTAGAAAAAGACTGAGCGCAAGAGATATTATTATATCTGCAAAGCGTTTACCAATCGCTACTTTCGCTGATAACCTCAACTGATCGACGCAACACTTCACCTCATTTGTAATAAAGAGCCTCTAGTCAGTCAATATAATGAGTTACTTCAAGCTATCGCCAGAGTGGTCACCACCGTAGTTTGCAGGCTGGTCTTAAAAAAATATCATCATCTTTTTGCTGTACTTACTACAGCTGGGCATATTCGATATGACCACTCTATAGGAGAGCATCAATAGCAATTGGCCGAAGATAAGGGAGCTTTGGTTTTTAGCGCTATGTATCAAACTGGAAGGTGATTTAAGACTATTTGACAGGGGCTTTTATGGAAAGAACCTTCATTTGCTTTTCGGGAGGTAGCCCCGACATTAGAATATTTTCACCCTCTTTTCGAATAACATCTAAGAAAGCTTTGGGAATGACTGACATTTTTTTATTTTTTTGATGTACAGCATACCAACTACGGACAAGGGGAAAACCATTAACGGGTAAGATTGTAACATAATTGCTCGCCAACTCCATTTGCAGGTTGTGTTGGGATAAAAGAGCCACACCAAGGCCTGCCATCACGCATTGTTTAATCGCTTCGCTGCTTCCCAGTTCCATATAAGGATTGATTTGAATTCCTCTTCCTGTGAATAAATTTTCCAGCAACTGGCGTGTTCCAGAACCTTTTTCTCGCATAATAATCCGCTCACGACTTAGTGTTTCCAATGATATGCCTCTGGCTTTCGCCATCGGGTGATTTGGAGATGCAGCAACAACCAGTTTATTATCAATGAACGGGTAGACCCCTACATCCACTTTGCTGGGGACTTGCCCCATGATAAATAAATCATCCTCATTGGATTTGAGCCGCTCAAGCACAGTTGCGCGGTTGGCAACTGTCAAATGAGGGGTGACGCCGGGGTTCTGCTGGGTAAAACTCGCCAACAGTCGCGGTACAAAATACTTAGCTGTCGTGACCACTGAAATGCGTAAGTCACCCTTAAGCTCCTTGCTTTTTTCGCTAACGCTATCGCCCAGCTCTACAAGTTTTTCTAAAACTTCTATTGAAGCCATATACACATTTTGCCCAACAGCAGTGGTGCGTGTCTCTCCGCCGGCTTGTTCCAACAGAGTATGTCCCAGCGTATCGCTGAGTTTTTTGATTTGAGAAGAGATAGTGGGCTGACTTAAATGCAGTGCTTCGGCGGCTCTAGTATAGCCACCAAACCTTACTACAGCCTCAAAAATCTGCAGTTGTCGTAAAGACACATTTCGAATAAGTCTATTGATAGATGTGTGAGTCATAGATAATAGTCTATGGATAAGATAGAAATAATCAATTTCAAATATTTTTCTCGCATCATATCGTTGCGTTCGGTGGTGATGTTTGCTGCTTATCAGAAAACTGTAAAAGGAGAACAGCTATGGCTAAGAGCTATAATGCGGGCGTCAAAGACTACCGTGAAACGTATTGGGAACCTAATTATTCCGTAAAAGAGACAGACATTCTTGCATGTTTCAAAATCACACCTCAAGACGGTGTGCCTCGTGAAGAATTAGCAGCTGCTGTTGCTGCTGAATCATCTACAGGTACATGGACCACTGTGTGGACTGATTTATTGACTGATTTGGATTATTATAAAGGTCGTGCTTATGCGATTGAAGATGTGCCAGGTGATGACACATGTTTCTACGCATTCATTGCATATCCAATCGACTTGTTTGAAGAAGGTTCTGTTGTAAACATCCTTACTTCATTGGTTGGTAACGTATTCGGATTTAAAGCATTACGCGCATTGCGTTTGGAAGATATTCGTTTCCCACTTGCATATGTTATGACTTGTAATGGTCCACCACAAGGTATCCAACAAGAGCGTGACATCTTAAATAAATATGGTCGTCCATTGTTGGGCTGTACCATTAAACCTAAATTGGGTCTATCTGCGAAAAACTACGGTCGTGCTTGCTACGAAGGTCTTCGCGGCGGTCTTGACTTCACAAAAGATGATGAAAATGTAAACTCACAACCATTTATGCGTTGGAGAGCTCGTTTTGATTTCGTACAAGAAGCCATCGAAAAAGCAGAAGCAGAAACGGGTGAGCGTAAAGGTCACTACTTAAACGTAACTGCACCTACATTCGACGAAATGATGAAACGTGCTGAGTATGCAAAAGAAATCGGTACTCCAATCATTATGCATGACTACCTTACGGGTGGTTTGACAGCAAACACTGGTTTGGCGCAATGGTGTCAAGACAATGGAATGTTGTTACATATTCACCGTGCAATGCATGCGGTTCTTGACCGTAACCCTCACCACGGTATTCATTTCCGCGTATTAACTAAAGTATTGCGTTTGTCTGGTGGTGATCACCTTCATTCAGGTACTGTTGTTGGTAAATTGGAAGGCGACCGTGAAGCAACTTTGGGTTGGATTGACACGATGCGCGATTCTTTCGTCAAAGAAGATCGTTCACGTGGTCTGTTCTTCGACCAAGATTGGGGCTCTATGCCTGGCGTGATTCCAGTTGCATCTGGTGGTATTCACGTATGGCACATGCCTGCATTGGTTAACATCTTCGGTGATGACTCTTGCTTGCAATTTGGTGGCGGTACACTTGGTCACCCTTGGGGTAATGCTGCTGGTGCAGCTGCCAACCGTGTTGCAGTTGAAGCTTGTGTGGAAGCGCGTAACGCTGGCCGTGAACTTGAGAAAGAAGGTAAAGACATCCTTACTAGTGCTGCGAAACACAGTCCAGAACTTAAAATCGCTATGGAAACATGGAAAGAAATTAAGTTTGAATTTGATACTGTTGATAAAATCGACGTTGCACATAAATAACATTGTTAAATATCCTGACTGCTGTTTAATGTTTCATCCAGCTGTCAGGCATTAACTTATAATTTAGGAGAATATATATGAGTGATATGCAAGATTACAACTCAAGCTTGGGTGACGCAGCTCAAAGCCGTAAATTTGAAACTTTTTCTTATTTACCACCACTAAGCACAGAATCAACACGTGCACAAATTCAGTATATCGTAGACAAAGGCTGGAACCCGTCTATCGAACACACTGAACCAGAAAACGCGATCAGTAACTACTGGTACATGTGGAAACTTCCACTTTTCGGTGAAAGTGATGTGGATGCTGTGTTAGCTGAACTTGAAGCTTGTCACAAAGCTCACCCTGATAACCATGTACGCCTTTTAGGCTTAGATAACTTCGCACAATGTGCAGGTGCATCTATGGTAATCTACCGCGGTACTGCTGTTTAATTCATTAAGCAGTGTTTGAATAGAATAAATCCCCCGACTGATCATCGGATTGGTTGGGGGCTTTGTTTTTAAAGTTATAAAAAGATACATACCTTACAGGAGTAAACTCTCATGCCTAAGCCACAAGTCTACGTTGGTATCCAAAATGAAATTAATGGCGGCATGACAGTCCTTGGAAAACTCATTCGTGACGCTTGGGTTTTCGAACTTATTGATGAATCAGAAACATGTGAAGGATGGGATGGTAATAGAATCGATGTATTACTACAGAAAGTAAACCATGAGTGGGACAAGTATGGCTGCTTGGTAAGCCATCTACCGCCACAGCTATTTGAAAGACATCAGCGTATTCACAACCAGGCGATTGTAAAAGCAAAAGACGCTGGCTGGAGCGGTGAAGCTGAAACAGATGATGAGGCATAAAGATTTAGAAAAGAGAGGTTAGCAATGTCAATAAGTGAAAACAAAGTAAATATAAAGCAGTATAAAGTTGCTTCTGAGCCTTATTTCGAACCCGTTGGTCGTGAAGTAGAGCTTTATGAGTCTGCATACAGTGTTCGTATGCCAGTGATGATTAAAGGGCCTACAGGTTGTGGTAAATCCAGATTTGTTGAATACATGGCTTGGAAACTTGGAAAACCGTTGATTACCGTAGCGTGTAATGAAGATATGACAGCATCGGATTTGGTAGGCCGTTTCCTGTTGGATAAAGATGGTACCAAATGGCAAGACGGTCCATTGACCACTGCTGCGCGAATAGGTGCAATTTGTTATTTGGATGAAGTGGTTGAAGCTAGACAGGATACTACGGTTGTCATTCACCCCCTTACAGATCACCGCCGACAGTTACCCTTGGATAAAAAAGGTGAATTGGTAGAAGCTCACCCTGATTTTCAGTTAGTGATTTCGTACAACCCCGGATATCAAAGTCTGATGAAAGATTTGAAGCAATCCACAAAGCAACGTTTTGGGGCGATGAATTTTGATTACCCTGAAGAAACAACTGAAATTAATATTGTTTCAAAAGAATCAGGTGTGGATGCTAAAATTGCACAAAAACTTGTGCATATTGCGCACCGTGCCCGCAATCTAAAAGGACATGGCTTGGATGAAGGTATCTCAACACGTTTGTTGGTATATGCAGGTCAGTTGATTCATAAAGGCGTTGACCCACTTGCTGCATGCACGATGACCATGGTGGATCCCTTAACAGATGACCCTGATATGGTTGATACTTTGAAAGCTGCTGTTGAAACCTTTTTTGCATAACTGTTCTATATTTGTGAGCTCATATTTGATGTGTAACGGTGAACTGATATGTCTATAAAACTCGAAGATTATAAAGCTTCATTAGAAGGCATTGCCCCTGAAATTCAGGATATATTGCAAGCGACATTTCAGGAAGCATCGCGTGTGATGTCGCCTGCAGGTATGCAGACCTATCTTGATGGTGCCAAAAGCTTAGCTAACCTTGGTCGTGGCCATGATGTGGTGATTTCGTATTTGCAGCAGATGCCACAAGTTGCCAAAGAGTGTGGCGAAGATGTGATTGACGACTGTTTATCAGCGGCTATGAAGTTATCTTCGGTGACTTCAGGTGCTGTGGTTGGACTACTGTTTGATAGTATGCCAATTGCAGCGCGCAACTTGGGCGATGCCGAATTATTTCGTGGTTATTTAACACTGGTGCATCAGTTGGCTTCCACAGCATCACGTGGTGTTCGCCCTATGCTAAGTCACATTGATGAACTGTTATCAAAGTTAACGCTGAGTGGTTTGCGCCGTTGGGCGAATTTTGGAGCGCAAGCGTATCGCCGCGACTATAAAAACCTAACCGCCTATTTTAATTTGGAATCAGCAGATAGCCGTGCGGTGCTTCAAAAAGAGCGCAGCGGCGTGCTTTTTGTTAAAACTCAGAGGAAATTGAATTTTTACCTGCGCGCGTTGTGGGGAAGAGATTTTTTACTTAGGCCAACAGGTGCAGATTTCTCAGATTTCCGCCCATTTATTGAACATCGAATTTTGCATATGCCCGATGCCGTAGATGATCTTGGTGATGTTTTAGGTCTGGAAGTGTATAGAGCAACCGCTGCACATATGGCAGCACATATAATGTATTCGACGGCGCCTATTTCTGCCGAAGAATTAAGCCCCGCCCAAATATTTTTTATTGGCTTGATGGAAGATGCACGTGTTGAGTATAAGGCCATTCAAGAGTTTCCGGGTCTAAAACGTTTATGGGTTTCGTTGATGGATGTGCCACAAGAAGAAGCTCCAGAGCATCCAACCATGCTTAAGTTGGAGCAGGTGGCACGCAAACTTTTGGATAATTCGGCTACAATTGATGATGATAAGTTGACCGCTTTTGTTGAAAGTTTTTATGCACAGATAGAAGCCAAACAAGATGATAATCAATTGAGTTGGCATTTGGGGTTAGACTTATTTAATATTTTTTCGGCCCGCAAAGAAGTGCCTAGCTTGCGTATCCTTGAACGCATTGCGATTCCTTATCGTGATGACAATCGCTATTCGTGGGTGTTTGAAGAGTTTTCTTGGGATGCCGAAACTGAATATGTGCCAGCCAGCCAGCGACAGGTGCGCAAGCAGGTGAGTGTTATTGAGATGGCTAATGAGGTGGATTGTGAGTTGGCAGGTGATGACGCACAAGAAGTTTGGACTTGTGCCACCAATGTACGCCCCTATGAAGATGATTTGACCGATGAGCAAGTTAGCTTTAATGACATGTGGGGAAAAGAGCCAGTTTCAGAGCCTTATCATTATCAGGAGTGGGATTATCAAACACAGTTGCATAGGCCAGATTGGGTAACACTGCATGAAAGAAGGCAGCCACGTGGTTTTGTCGAAGACATTCAAGCCATTATTGATGAGTACCGCCCTATCGCGCACCGCATTAAACAAATTATTGATTTGCTCACACCCGCAGGTGTGCAGCGCCAACGAAACTTGGAAGACGGTGATGAAGTTGATGTAAATGCAGCCATTGATGCCATGGTGGCAATTCGTATGGGAGAGCAACCCAATCCGCGCATCACCATGCGTAATGTTTTGAAGAACCGAGACTTGTCAATCGTGCTGTTGCTGGATTTATCCGAATCAACAAATGAGAGCATGCAAGGCTCAGATAAAACAGTTTTGCAGCTCACCAGAGAAGCAAGCACTTTGGTTGCTACAGCCATGGAGGGTATTGGTGATCCCTTTGCCATTCATGGTTTTGCATCGGATGGTCGCCATGATGTGCAGTATTACCGTTTCAAAGATTTCGCTCAGCATTTTGATGATGATGCAAAAGCTAGATTGGCAGGCATGAAAGGTGGTTTATCCACACGCATGGGCTCAGCACTTCGCCATGCAGGAATGCACCTCACCAAACAACAAGAGCGCCGCAAACTTATTTTGTTGGTAACCGATGGTGAACCAGCCGATATTGATGAACGAGATCCACAGTATTTGCGCCATGACACCAAGAAAGCAGTAGAAGAGCTACACTCAAATGGTGTGCAGACCTATTGCTTAACCCTTGACCCACATGCAGATAATTATGTGAAAAGGATATTTGGTGAGAACAATTATACGGTAATTGACCATGTAGATAGATTGCCCGAAAAACTTCCCCAGCTTTTTGTAAGTTTAACGGGCTAACAGTTTTCCTCCCAGGGAAAAGTGGGGGGGGGTGCTTGATTCTTTTTAGGTAACGGTTCAAAGAATTTAAAGCACCCCCTTCAATTTAAGTACTATATGCAGCGCTAGGAAGAATGAGTAGAAATTTTGTTCTTTTTTATTTACTGCTAAGCCAAGCCCCCCCTGAAAAATAAAGTGAGTTAAAAGTAGAATTTTCTATATGAAAAAATCACAGTATTCAGAAATCCATAGTAAAAATATCCGAAGGGAAACACTGAGTGGTAAATCCATCGGCACGGCGTGAGATGGCAAGGAAGGAGTGGTACATGCAGCAGCAAGTATTCGCCTGGCTTGTTGTGCATTCACGATTAGCCAAACATACTACCAATATGAATCCAAGTTGCAGTCTGAGAATAAGGTGATTTCTGATTGATCAATACAACTCATTCAGAATCAAGTGTATTAGGGTTTTGGGTTGTGCTTTTTGTATTTACGCCTCAAACGAAACAAGTTAGCTGAGGCTGTCAACAAATGCTGGTCGATGGACTTTATACACGACCTGCTTGGTGATGGGCAAAGTGATCGACTGTTTAATGCTATTGATAGCTTTAACCGTGAAGGGTTAATTATTAAGACTGACTTTTCTTTACTCACAGAAAAATGCTTATATTGAGCGTTATATTCACATGGTAAGACATGACTGCTTATCGCAGTATATTTTCAAAAATATCAAGCAAGTTCAAGAGTATTCAACCTAATAGTTATGGATGTACAACAATGACAGACCTAACATGGACATCGGCGGCATAACTCCCATTCAAAAACTGGCGTTAGCTGCTTAACAGCTCTCTACTTTTAACAACAGTTATAAATAGGAGGATTAGCAGTTTAGTGGTATTAAAATGAACTTTAAGCTCCGCTTAAAAGAATACGAATGGCAGTGGAAAAAAGGTCCAGTGCTCTTGCCAAAAAGCTGTGAGAATTACTTAAAAATAAATAGCTCTGCTAGTCTAAAGCCTTGTTAATTATTTGCTAAAGTAATTGACCCACAATTCTTTTTATTGCATCCAGTTACGTTTTATAGCCGCTTCTTTGAAGGCAGTATTGCGTAACAAGCATGAAAATAAGTCCACATCCGGCCATGCTCCAAACTGCAATTGCACCGGCAGGAAAATCGTAGGCGAATGATAATAACAATCCTATCACGAAGCCTATTATGCCAATAAAATAGGCCAAAAGAAGTCGGTACGATTCATGAATGCGTCGCACCGCCAATGCGGGAACGATCAGGCAAGTGAAAACCAGATACACGCCGACCAACTGCACAGAAGCTGTGACCGCCAGTGCAAATATGATGTAAAAGCCGATTCGCCCTATCTTCTCACGCAGTAAAAACCAGCAGGCCAAAAGGATCGCATAGAGCATAGCCGTATACAGCAATGCATCACTACTTACCCAGAGAACCTGACCAACTAGCAGATCTTTGAGATGCTCTCCACCATGCGGGTTACCAACTAAGAGCAGGATGCTACCACTGGAAGCCAATACGAAGGCTGTACCAATAAGAGCTTCAAGAATTTCTGGCCAGAATTTTTCACATAGACTGAATAGAAAAGCAGCAAGCAGAGCCGAAAGTGCAGCTGCAAGCTGCACAGTCCAGCCCTCCGCTTCCCAGCCAAACTGCTCGGCGGCTATAACCCCCATTCCGGCAATCTGTGCCACTGCAATATCAATGAAGATAATGCCGCGGGCAAGTACAACTTGACCCAGCGGCACATGCGTAGACAAAACCAACAGGCCCGCCACTAGGGCGGGCCAGAGGATGCTAAGATCCATATCTATCAACGGTTCAAAGCCTTCAATAAGCGGTGAATAGTATCATCATAGAGTGCGAACAAATCGCCCGACTTATCCGTACCACCGACGCTAAATGGCAGTTTAACCACCGGAATACCCGTCCGTTGGCCAAGCCAGTCTGAAGCCTTATCATCTTGATAAGCAGCGTAGATCACCATAGCTGCTGGATCAGACTTCTGGCCTGCGAGCAGTTCGGCCAGATGCGCTGCACCAGGTGAAACACCGGCTACGGGTTCGATAATGCCCACCGCCTGTATACCAAGCCAGTTCAGCATGTAAGCCCAACCCTTGTGGTAAGCAATGATTTTCACACCTCTCAGTGGTGCGGCCATCATTTGCCAGCGTTGCAGTGCCGCCTGCCACCGGTCTGAAAAATCAATGAAACGTTGCTGATACTCATTGGCGTGCGTTGCATCCAGCTGCTGCAAACGCTGATTGATTGCCGCAGCTACGCGCAGGATGTTGCGTGGGTCGGTCTGAATATGCGGATTACCGCCGGGATGCACATCGCCCTGAATACGATCCATCGATGTCGGCACCTCCAACATACGCACAAAAGCCGCCGCCTCAAAATATCCTGCTTTGCCAGGCTGTATAGCTGGATTGGCACTCTGGCGCAGCAATATTGGAAGCCAACCGATTTCCAGTTGAGCACCCGTGGCGATCACCAGATCACTGCCACGCATGCGGGCAATAAGGCTTGGACGCGCCTGAATATGGTGCGGATCCTGGAGCGCGGAAGTGGCAGTATAGACACTTACATCCCCGCCGCCCAATTCGCCCACCAGAGCCGCCCATTCTGGTTCGCAAGCGAACACGTGTATGGCGGCTTGCGCCTGCCATGCCGAACCCTGCATAGCTACAAACATCAAACATAATTTTATCCATGTTCTCATCTTTATTCTCCTAAAATTGGTGGCCGCCATGAGCGCCAATCAGTATGATATATTGCAAAGCCAGCTGGTGATCTGAAACTGCTTGGCTCTTGTCGAGGCTGTATTGCAGGCGGAAGCGGCTGAATTCGCTGTTGGCATATCCCAGAACAAAGCTTGTACGATTGGGGTGAATGCCCGCCGAATCAAGCACACTGCCTGGTAGCACAGCACTACCCGCATTGTTGGCCACAACCATCGAGTGCCGAACACCGACATCCCAGCCTTGAGTGAACTGATACACAGCTTCGGCATAGCCACCCCAGTGATTGTTGGTATACAGTCCTCTTAAACCTGCGGCATCAGTAAACGCACCCTTCTCGCGCCCGTGGAATACCTCCGACTGTAATTTGAAATTTCGGTCCACTGGGTTCCCTTGCGGCGCCCATTTCCACACCAGGCTTCCGATAATCAAACGATTGTCTCCGTCGAAGGTGCCGCTAACCACACCGTTGTTATCGAAACTCTCGCGTGCCACTGATTTGGTTCCCAACCAAGATATTCCTGCCAGCCAACTGTTGCTGAAGCCTACATCGCCCCCCATCTTTGCAAAAATATCCCATGCTCCAGCACCACGTAGCGCTGCACCACCGCCCGGATAACGATCTCCGCGCAACACCTCTCCACCCAGCTCAAAGAAGGTTTCTGTTGGTGCCAACCAGCGAGCCTGCAATCCGTCACCACCAAAAATATTATTAAGAAACACTCGATTGGCCAGCGAGCGGTCGATGAAGTCATCGTGGTGCGGATGGAATTGGTTGATGTAACCGATACCTGAAAAGAATCGCCCGCCCTTAATCGTCACGCCACCTGGCAGGCCTAGCGTCTGCACAAAGGCCTCCTCGACAGCCAGCCCCCCCTGTGGCGCCAGTGAGAGTGTTGCGCTGGCAAAGAAGCTGTTGTCTACATTGGACGCGAAATTCATCTCCGATTCATTGATCCCCAGTCCGCGATCACCCAGACCACTCGCATCACCAAGTGCGAAGCCAGGAACGCTGAAGCGCGCTGGATTCTGCGTAAATGCGCGGTAACCGCCATTTAAAATGAAGCTTATCTGAGGGTTGAACACATTAGCATCTGATCGCGTTGTCGAGGCAAGCTGGGCTGGCGCAGCCTGTTTAAACTGTGCTAAAGGTGAGATCTCCCGCTGGCTGGCATCCTCTGGCACAGCCGCCTTATCCTTCTTAGCGGCCTGCAACTCGGCCTCCATTTTATCCATCTTTTCTTGCATCTTCCGCATCTGGTCTTTCATCAGATGAAGGTCGCTCATTATATCAGCCTGCGCAGGAAGCGCAGCCATAATCATGCATAGCAATAGCCATGCGAACATGCTTTTTCGCATTAAATTCTCCATATATTTTAGTCCGAGGCATTGCCACGGGTATCGTTATTTCAACAGGGTGAAAACGTACTCAGACGTTAGGAGGTGCTCGTATAGGCGTAAAGTAACGATCGACAAGGGCATAGAGCCGAGGTTTGAGAAGCATGACCACATCTGCGGGTCTAGTTGAGCCCATGTGCCATTCATGCTGCGGTGCACAACCGCCGGAGAGTGCCTGCTCAATCTCGCAGACATGACAAACAGTCGGCGCATGCAGTCCACTCTGGTGCGTATGCAGGTCGATGGCTGCGTACATACCGCCCAGCATCGCCAACAAGGCGACAGCGAAGCGAAAACGCGATAAAGGTGACACTATCTGACCATACATGCGCGACATTATTGCCGAAGTCAATGCTCAACGCAAGACCCCCTAGAATACCTACTACCTAATGCAAGCTCGCTAGAAACGCCGAAAGGTGAATATAAGGCACTTGCTGGCAATCAGGTTCAGGCGCTCCTACAAATGAACTGACAGGTTCGTGTTTTTTGAGGACGTGCTGGCGTAATAACCCATTGGTATTTTCGTTCGAAGCACGCTGCCAAGGGTTGCTAGACTCACAGAAGTAGACTTCAGTGTTGGTGTACATTTGATTCGGGTTCTGCATAGCATATTCCACACCCTATCTCTTTATTATAAGATAAAGTCTTGCGCCGATAAGTTAAGATCACCGGCGACAACATTCATTTCCATGCCTTTCTTAGCACATAGAATTATGTCATATAGCATAATTCTATTGTTACCTCTTCAAGCAAGAAAGAATAATTTTTTGAGGAAAAATCATAAATCATTAACCCCATTCTCCCAGATCTACAGCTTTAAGAAGTTAAGCGACTCAAAGCTTCATGATATTTGTCTGATGTCTTACTTTTAATAGCATCCGGTAATTCAGGAGCTGGCGGTTGTTTATCCCAATCCAGTGTTTCAAGCCAGTCGCGTACAATCTGCTTGTCAAAACTTGGTGGACTCATACCCTTTTGATACTCACTTACTGGCCAGAAACGCGACGAATCTGGTGTTAAAACCTCATCAATAAGACAAAGCGTGCCATCATTATCAAGACCAAATTCAAATTTAGTATCTGCAATAATAATCCCTTTTTCCAGTGCAAAATCTGCCGCCTCTTTATACAACTTCAGACTAACATCACGCACTTGTTCAGCTAAATCATCGCCAATAATATCACACATTTGTTTAAAATTGATATTTTCATCATGTGCACCAATATCCGCTTTGGTAGATGGCGTGAAAATCGCTTGCGGTAGTTGCTCTGCCAATTCCAATCCTGTTGGCAGATCAATGCTGCATACAGAGCCTTGTTTCTGATATTCTTTCCAGCCAGAACCAATCAAATAGCCACGTACAATAGCTTCAATAGGCAATGGTTTTAATCGTTTCACAACAATTGCATGTGAGGCAACTTTCTCACGTTCATCCTGATCAGGAAGCGCTTCTTCAAGCAACATCTGGGAAACATGATTAGGCACAATATGAGAGAGCTTACTAAACCAGAAGTCAGATACAGCATTCAAAACAGTGCCTTTACCAGGAATCGGCGTTGGAAGTATAACATCAAAAGCTGATAAACGATCCGTTGTGACAATAAGAATATGCTTATCATCTACTTCATACATATCTCGCACTTTACCACGATGTAATAATTTCAAACTTTTGATATTGGCGTTTAACATGGCAACCATTTCATCTCTCCTACATTTTTGCAGATATTATAATTATTTAGCCTAATAAAAAAGACCCCCTACTTACGCAGGAGGTCTTTTAAAAATACAGCTAAAAGTCAGTGCTTATTTATGAGCGCCGATTTTTTCGCGCCAGTCAGTGCCATAAACCTTATCAGCATCACCTGGGAATGAATCAAATGCACGTGCAAACTCATTATGAGTTTTCGCATATTCAATTGGGTCAGCACCAGATTTCCAGCAATCGTATGCTTGACCAAGTGATTTACCACCAGAAGCTGGGCTATCAATGTGACCGAAAGCACCACCACCACAAGTGTTAATCAAGTTGCCATGGCCCAAGTTTTCGAAGAAGCCTGGAAGACGTAGAGCATTCATACCACCCGAAATAATTGGGCAAGTAGGTTTCATGCCATGCCAATTCTGGTAGAAATAGTGACCCATGCACTCATCACGTTCAATCATGTATGCAAGAACAGTTTCCTTACCGTGCCCTTCCATCTTACCATAGCCCATAGTACCGACATGGATACCTGAAGCACCTTGCAAACGAGCAAGTTTCATATAACACAATGGATCCATACCCATTGGAGATTTGTAAGAAGTTAGAGCGCCATGACCAGCACGATGGAAGTGCAAGAATGTATCTGGGAATGCACGACGTGCAGTAGTTACACCAGCAGGGCCAGTTACGAAGCCATCAATCAAGAAAGCAACATGTTTTTCGTTACCGTATTTAGCAAATGCTTCAAGAATGAATTCCCCACGCTTGATGCACTCGCCGTGGAAATCAGCAGTTGCATTTGCAGAGAATAGCTTAGCTTCACCAGTTTCTTGCTGTGCGCGATCCATAGTTTCTGCAATCATCGGAATAACAGTTTCCATTGGGCAGAATGGTTGATTTGCTTGAGGCTCATCATTTTTAATGAAATCGCCACCCAACCAGAATTCGTAACACGCTTTAACAAAAGGATCAGGACGTAAACCCAATTTAGGCTTAATGATGGTACCAGCGATGTAACCGCCATCCACTTCAGGGCGACCCAACACTTTCCAAAGATCAGAAATACCAGTGCTTGGACCATCGAATTTTTTAATCATGCATTCTGGCACCATGAAATCCAGCATGCGCAGACCCAAATGGTCACCCATGCCTTGGTTGTTACCAAGAATCAAAGACCACATATGTGAAACATTGAAGTGACCATCACTCAGATTCGGATCAAACAAAGGAACAGGGTAAGCTGCTCTGAACAAGCCGCCTTCTTCACCAAATGCTGTTTCATCGATCTCATATACCATGCAGTCAACACCGCGTGTAAAATCATCAGTTGTAGAAACTTCAACGTTTGTACCAGTAGAAGACTCTGCAGCAATATGCGCAGCTACTTCAAGGAAGCCATAACCTTCAGCCGGCTTCATTTTGTATGCGACAAGCAAATGCTGCCCACCTGCGATTAAATCTTCTTCTTTTAAGCTTAAATCAGCGTAACGGTTCGATTGATCCATGCTAGTAAATCCTCCCAAAAATAATATTTCAGAGAAATTTCTCCCTCCGACAATGCGAAGTGTACACCTTGCCCATATCATGTCGAATCAAAGCTTATGATGACAGGTATAAATTTTTCTTATACATTACACATATGTCATTCACTTTTAAACAACTTCGTATTTTCTCAACTGTTGCCAAATATCAAAGCTATACACTCGCGGCTAAAGCTTTATTCCTGACCCAGCCCGCAGCTTCCATGCAAGTCAAACAACTTGAAGAATATGTTGGTATGGAATTATTTGAGCGCGTGGGTAAATCTATTCAGCTAACCCAAGCAGGTAACGAGCTATTGACCTACGCAGAATCGATTCACCAACAAATGAATGAGGCCCAAAATATGTTACAAGAGCTGCAAGGGCTAAAACGCGGTAAATTGCATTTAACCATGGCATCCACTGCCAGCTATTTTGCACCGCAATTGATTGCAGCCTTTCGGCATGAGTACCCTGCAATCGAAATCAATCTGGATGTAACCAACCGCTCTGGTTTGGTACATGCTGTCGAGCACAACCTTACGGATATGGCAATTATGGGGTTACCCCCCAAAGGACACCACCTCACAGGCATTCCTTTTATGGATAACCCTTTGGTTGTAATCGCAGCGCCTAACCACCCTTTGGCGCATGGTAAACCCATATCATTATCTGAGGTCGCTGATGCTCACTTTATTGTCCGTGAAGCAGATTCTGGTACACGCATGGCGGCAGAGCGTTTTTTTGCCGAGCATCAACTAGAGCTAATTCCAGCCATGGAAATGAATCGTTCAGAAGCTATCAAACAGGCTGTAATGGCAGAGTTGGGGCTTGGTATCGTATCCTTGCATACCATTGAAATGGAATTGGCACTCAAACGCCTCGTTGTACTGGATGTAGAAGATTTTCCAATTATGCGCCAATGGTACATTGTACATCGTACAGGCAAACGTTTTGCAATCATCCCCGAAGCATTCAAGGAATTCTCCATCTCCCATGCTGAGTCACTGCTTTCACTGCCTAAATATTAAGCCCTCACGGCGCTATGATTACTAACATTGCATCGAATAAGAGTTACATGAGAAAATATATTCATCACGTGCCCTCTTAAAACAAGCCTCTCTACTCACGAGGAGGCCCCTTATATCTAGCACGTAGTACAACGACGTACACTACTACTTATCACTCTCAGACACACCACTACTCAGAGCCACCACTGCCGCAGGAATTACCAATAAATTCAGTAGCGGGACAAGCATCATCAACATCGCTAAACCACCAAACCCCAGCCAAAAAAAGCGCTGCTCATCCATTTTAGATTTACGTTGTGAAAAAGTCATTTTTTTACGTGATGCTGTTGTATCCATCAATTCGAAACATAAAAAACGTACACCTGCGTATGTCCAAATAATCGAGCCCAATATTGGACCTATCACAGGAATCCAAAAGATCAGCAATGCCGCACAGCCCCACCCCAACAACCCCAGTAAAGGCCGCAAGGAATTCACCAAACTTGCCAAGCACTGCTGCCACCATGCTGATGTATTCTCTTCGCTAGTATGCCCTCGCAAACTTTCCGTTCGCACAACCAATACATCCAGCCAAGGTGCAATCGCTGCAGAACCCAATACTGTAAAGCTCAAGGCTCCACTCAAGGCGGCAAGCAATACCGCCAATGCCCACACCAACCAAGACAGAAGCACCCAAAGAAAAGCATCTCCATCTGGCAGCCATAAGTGGGCTATATAATCTGCCAGTGAAAATACCGCGACCATTAACACAACCATCAATACAGCCAATAAACCTAGCATCCGCCACAATACTGCGCGTAATGTTTTTTCGACCAACATCAAACGCAACCCAGCCAATAATTGCAATGCACCCTGTAGCATATGATTCACCTCTAACACCTATCTCAGCGCAGCGTACTCAAAGAATATGTAGATGCAAATAAAGGGGCAAGCGAGGCCACAGTACTAATTTATGATGGTTCTAAGCCAAATAAGCCCCCTTGCCTTCCTTGACCTAAAACAAACCATCGGCAACTTGAACAACTACATGATGTTGATTACGATGTTAAACAGTCATAAAAATATGATATGTAAACTTGACGCTCACAACATCCCTAGCAAGATGGCACGATGAATTCTTCTATGTTGCCATCCGTATTGCCCATTCCACCTGAAACATTGCATAAAATGCTCAACGATATGATTCCTGCTGATGCAGATGATGCAGATTTGTACCTGCAAAACAGCATCTCCGAATCTTTATCTCTGGAGGAAGGGCGTGTAAAACATGTATCAGCAAGCACTGCCCAAGGTATTGGCGCGCGTGTGATTAAAGGCGAAGTATCGGGCCATGCTTATACCGATCGCTTTGAAACTGCTGCATTGATGGATGCTGCCAAAGCAGCACGAGCCATTGCATCAGGTAATCAAGTCAAAGAGCCCATGGCAATACGCCCACTAGCCTCTCCACATAATCTTTATGTCACTGCAAATCCTATGCAACGTGTTGATATGGCACAGCGCAAGGCCTTGCTAGAGCATATTGATGCCTTGGCTCGCAGCATTGACCCGCGTGTGCAGCAAGTCTTTGCAAATGTCTCTGCATCCTTTTCTCACATTCATATTATTCGTATGGACGGCGCACATTTATCAGATGATCGCCCACTCATTCGCCTTAATGTATCGGTGGTTGTAGAAGAAAATGGCAAGCGCGAAACAGGCGGCGCTGGGGGTGGCGGTCGCTTTGATTTAACACGTTTTATTGATACCAACGAAGCCGAGCGTTTGACCCGTGAAGCTGTACGTATCGCCCTTTTAAATCTCGATGCCAAGCCTGCTCCTGCTGGCACAATGCCTGTGGTACTTGGCTCTGGCTGGCCTGGTATTTTATTGCATGAAGCGATTGGTCATGGTTTGGAAGGCGATTTCAATCGCAAAGGCTCATCCGTATTCGCAGGAAAGCTCGGGCAACGTATTGCTGCCAAAGGCGTAACCGTCATTGATGACGGTACCATTGCAGACCGTCGCGGTTCATTAAATTTTGATGATGAGGGCACACCCACACAGCGTAATATATTGATTGAAGACGGCATTCTCACTGGTTATATGCAAGATAAACAAAATGCTCGTTTGATGGGTGTTGCACCTACAGGCAATGGTCGCCGTGAATCGTATGCCGATTGCGTACAGCCTCGTATGACCAATACCTTTATGCTAGCAGGAAAGGATAAACCCGATGATATTTTGGCATCGCTGGATGAAGGTATTTATGCTGTGAATTTTGGTGGTGGTCAGGTTGATATTACTTCAGGAAAATTCGTATTCACCACATCCGAGGCGTATTATGTGAAAAATGGCGAGATTCAATATCCCGTTAAAGGGGCAACCTTGATTGGTATGGGGCATGAGGTACTACAAAAAGTTTCTATGATTGGTGATGATTTGGCACTTGACCCTGGTGTGGGAACATGTGGTAAAGGTGGGCAGTCTGTTCCTGTAGGCGTGGGACAGCCAACCATTCGTGTCGACGAATTAACAGTCGGAGGTACAGAGTCATGAGTAAGCTTATTAACAAACACTCCGACAAATCCATGCAAGATATTGCCATGCAATTGGTCGACATTGCTAAACAAGCAGGCGCAGCCCATGCCGATGCGCTTTCCATTATTGATACAGGCGAATCCATTGACGTACGCCATGGCAAACTAGAATCTATTGAACGTGAAGATTCACGCGGTGTTGGATTGCGCGTCTTTGTTGAAACATCCAAAGGCCTAGCCTTTGCATCTGCAAGCACATCGAATGTATCTGAAGAAGGACTCAAACAACTGTCCGAGCAAGTAATCAATATGGCAAATATTTCTGAGCCTGATCCTGATGCCATGCCGCCTATCGGTGCGGAACACCCCGATACAAATGAGCTTGCCGCCTGGCAGAAAAAACACCCGCACCAGCAACATGGCTGGACAACAGAACAAGCCAAGCAAGCCGCATTATCATGTGAAAATACTGCCCTTGCCTATTCCGATAAAATTTCCAACTCTGAAGGCGCTAGTGCCAGCTTTGGCGAAACAGCGATTGCCTATGCTGCATCCGATGGTTTTGTGGCTGACTATGAACGAGCATCCTGTTCACTTTCTCTTTCAGTTATTGCTGGTAAAGATGAGTCCATGCAACGCGATTACGCATATACACGGGCTAAAAAGGCCGACGAGTTGCGTAATGCTTGCGACGTTGGACAAGAAGCATCTGAGCGCACACTAAGGCTTTTGGGTGCATCAGAACTTAGTAGCCGCACCGCAACCGTTATTTTCGAACCGCGCATTGCCACATCTATATTGAGTCACTTGGCATCGGCTATTAATGGTCGTGCTATCTTGCAAAAACGCTCATTCTTAAATGATGCTGTGAATAAAAGAATATTTCCTGACTTTATCCATATTAGCGATAACCCTGATCACCACGAAGGCATGGGTAATCGTTTGTTTGATGGTGAAGGCACCCGCTGTGCAGCGCGCAATATTATTGAGGCTGGAAAACTCACGGGATTTCTTACCGACCGTTACGCCGCCAAACGCTTGGGTACAGCCCCAACAGGTCATGCAAGGCGCGGATTAACAGGTGACACGGGCATTGGTACATCCAACCTTATCTTGCAACCAGGTAAAGAAAATTTAGATGCCATCTTACACGATATTAGCGATGGTATATTGATTACAGAATTGATGGGCTTTGGCATCAACGGCGTAACAGGTGATTATTCACGCGGTGCAGCAGGTTTTTTAATTGAAAATGGGGAAATATCTCGCCCTGTACAAGCTTTTACCATAGCCAGTAATTTAAAAGAAATGTTTGCCAATATTTCCCACATTGGTAATGATCTGACATGGTTCGGGTCTACAGCTGTACCAAGTATTGCAATTTCAAACATGACGGTTGCAGGTCAATAATAAAGTGGAGAACACGATGAGTTATGATGTTTACGGCGTAGGTAACGCCATTATGGATTTACAGGTACAATGCGATGATGCTTTTCTTGAAAAGAATGGCATTGAAAAAGGTATAATGACACTCACCGAGCCTGAGCGTCAACAAATGATCTTGGATGCATTATCCAATCATCATATTAACTATTGTTCGGGTGGCTCGGCTGCGAATACTATTGTGGGTATTGCCGATATGGGTGGTACTGCTGCTTATGCCAGTAAAACGGGTGATGATGGTTTTGGTCACCAATACCTCAATGAATTAAACGAGCTTGGCATTGATATCCATGTCGATGCTGGCAAGGGTGATACAGGGACTTGTGTGGTACTGATTACCCCAGATGCCCAGCGCACCATGCTTACCCACTTGGGTGTATCTGTAAGCCTCTCAGAGTCAGATATCAATTCAGAAGCCATTGCCAAAGCAAAGTATGTCTATATTGAAGGTTATTTGTTTGCAGGAGAGTCTACCAAAGCCGCAGCTCTGAAAGCCATTGAACTTGCCAAGCAACACGGTGTAAAAGTTGCTCTAACCATTTCCGATCCATTTTTGATTGATATTTGCCGTGATGATTTTCAAGCCTTGATTGAAGGTCCTGTTGACTTGCTATTCTGTAACGAAGTTGAAGCCGCTGCACTTACAGGTAAAGATGATCCGATTGATGCCGCACATGCAATTCATAAACATTGTGAAAATGTAGCACTCACATTGGGTAAAAAGGGTTCTATCATTATGCATGCTGGCGAAGCCTTCCCTGTTGAGGGTGTTGAAGTCAATGCTATTGATAGCACAGGGGCAGGTGATATGTATGCCGCTGGCGTTCTTTATGGCATTACCAACGGGTTAAGCTGGCAACATGCAGGCCATTTAGGCTCACATGCTGCAGCAAAAATAGTTGCACAACTCGGAGCTCGCCTTCCAGAGCCTCTTAGTAAAGAAGAAATCGAAGCGCTAACTCAAGCATAAGCAATTTCACAGCGGTGTAGGGAAAGCCTACTGCATCGCTGTGAAATTAAATCCCGGCCTTCAGCCTGATAACCATACCCTACAGCTGTTTAGCTCAGCACTTATTGATGCAATGCAGCATTTACTTTTTCCTGAAACAAATCTTCCGAATAAGGCTTTGCCAAGAAATTATCAAATTTTGTACATTGTTCCTCGCTATACCCCGAAGTAATTAAAATAGGCACATTGGCGCGCAGCTCTCGTAAAGCTTCCATACATGCTTCACCACCCATTTTCGGCATCGTTAAGTCCAATAGTACCAAATCAATATCATCTATATGCTGAGAAAAAACATCCAAGGCCTGCAAACCATTCTCAGCAAACACTACCTGATACCCCATATCTTCAAGCATCATACCCGCAATTTCACGCAGAATTTCCTCATCATCGACGACTAGAATTAACCCCTCATGTTTCACTAAGTCAACAGCATGGCTTGCTTTTACATCTTGCTCTATAGTAATCAAACTTTCAGACTCTAACGATGGAAATAAAACTCTAATACAAGTGCCTTTCCCCTCTTCACTCTGAACAAATACTGCACCCGCATGCGAACGAACAATGCCTAGTATCGCACTCATACCCAACCCACGACCTGTGAATTTAGTGGTAAAAAAGGGTTCAAACATTCTATCCAGCGTTGTTTTATCCATACCACACCCATTATCACGCACATCAACAAATACATAGTCACCGGGTAGTACCGTCTCATCAGCATAACAGCTACTCAGAAACTTCCGATCAACGTTCATCATGCCAGTTGTCATAGTGACCTTGCCTTCTTTATCCCCTATAGCCTCATTAGCATTGATTAATAAATTCATCACAATTTGTTGGGCCTGTGTTTTATCCGCATGTATCAAACGGATTGGGTTGGCCAATTTATAACCCACTTCAACATGCTTACCAGTCGATATATCCAACAGTTTTCCAATATCACGAACCAATTCAGAAATGTTAAGTGAATCCATCATTAACGGACATTTCCCCGAATATGCCAACATCTGTTTGCATAAGTCTGCCGCATGGTGACTGGCTTTATGAATGCCATTCAAGTGTTTGATCACTGGCGATGTTGGATCTAAATGATGCAATGCCAAATCAGCATTGCCAATCACACTCGTCAATAAATTATTAAAATCATGAGCAATACCACCGGCTAACATTCCCAATGATTCCAAACGCTGGATATGTTCTACCTGTTTACGCATCTGTTCACGTTCCTGCTCTGCTGCAACTTGTGCTGAAATATCCAAAAAACTTACGGCAATACTCACTATAGTATTCGTATCATCACACACAGGCGTAGCATTATAAGAAACTGCAATAGCCGAGTCATCAGCGCTCCAAAATACTTCATCAGCAACGCGAATCGCTTTGCCTGTATGCATTACAGCAATAATCTTACAATCTTCATGCGCTATAATATTCCTATGACTATCACTATGGTGAATAAATTCATGAACATTCTGACCAACCACCTGACTCGCACATTGGTAACCTAACAAATCCAATGCGCGTTGATTAATAAAGGTACACGCACCTTTCTTATCCATATCTAACAAGCCTTCAGCAAGTGAATCAACCAATAAGTGTATACGCTTTTGAGCGCCACGTAATTGTTGGGTTCTTATATTCACCAAACCCTCAATCATCCTCGCACGGCGATAAACCAGCAGTGTTAGTAATGCCAATAGAACACTTATCAACAAGCCTCCATACAATACATTCCAAGCATTCACTACTGGGTGGCTTTCTAAAAAAGCAGGAGCACTAACATAGCGAATACGCCAAGCTCGCCCAAATACATGCAACTCATCTTGCCAATAAAAATGCCGCTGATCCCCTATTGTTTTATCGCTCTGACGGCTGCGTGATAAGTGAACATATTCAGCATTATCTGTTGTAAGATGGATCACACCTGATTCAGTTTTTTTGCCCAACACTATTGCTTTACCAAAATCATAATGTATATCTTGCCCACCTACAGGCACTTTACTCAAAACATACTCAATCAATACACCTACATCCCATGCCACCAACAAACAACCGTCTTTTCCATTAGAGCGAATGGGAATCACTTCATATATCCATGGTTGATTCATTGTATCTAGCACTACAAAGCTGCCTAGTTTTTGATCTTGAATCACTCGCTTCAACACCGTCATAATCGCTGGTATATTCGCCATAGATTGGCTATGCCATTGTGAGTCGGAATGCAAAACGTGTAGTACTCGGCTTCTTGGAGAGTCCAATAAAGCATCCTTTATATCAGCCTCTGATTCATACCAAATCACATCGCGAGCCTCATTGTTTCCAGAAAAAAACATGTCGATAAAGTCAGTGAAATCTTTATTGGACTTAAATGCTCCACCATCATCACTATTGGCCTCATGGGCTAAAAAATGCGCCAAATGATCAACATATGTAGACATATCCTCCAAGCCCAACTGAAAGGCTGCCGTATGCCCGCCTGCACGAGAGTTATATTCCATTTGAAACTGCTTATTTTCCTGAATAGATTGATATTCAAAAATAATCCAACTAAGTAAACTAGAAACAAAAAAGACCAAAATGGGCAATGTGTGAAAACGAAACAATAATGACAAACGAGGCATAATTAGAACTATAGCCTAACGAGTGTGCTTATAACACTCGCCTAATATATCATCATAATTTAATGGAATTTCAATTCCAACATACGTCCGCCCGAAACATCTGCGATTTTTTGAAATTCAACTTTGGTCGATGTATCACTATTGCCAAGCGGAAGAGTGAAAACAGGTGCTTGAATAGCATGATAATGCACCGTATCCGTTGCTGGTTCATCACCAATGAGCATATAAGCACCTGGAATAGGTACTTGTTTTGTTAGAGCATCAAAAGTATGACCGATGGTTTCTTTGTTGCCAATAAATGGCGCACTTTGCATCAGGTAGTCAAACATTTCACCCATCGTACCACTATATGTACCAAGTCGGTTATCAGCATACCATGTAATCGCACTTAAATGCTTGCCCGAACGAATCGCTATCACTCGCAAAACAGGAATTAAAAAGGCTGTTACCCCATGCATTGAGCCTGTTGCATCGATAACCAGATGTAAGTCTTTGCCCGGCAAACCACGTAAACCACGGATCATCATGTCAAAATCTTTGCGCCCCTGCCCTTTGCCAAAACCTGCCGCTGCCAATACTTTATCCATTTGCGATTGGCTATCCGAACCAACCAAGGTATTCATTTCTTCCAAAAGTTCTGAGTTGCGGGATTTAGCAGCAGTCAATTCTTTTTCCAACTGGGCAATTTGCTGTTTGGTTTTAAAGGACTCACCTGAATCTTGAGCCTTCGAGACCATCAAAAACATGGCAAATAAGAATATAAATGCTGCCAACATCAATAATGCCATATCAGAAAAAACTTCATAAATAGAGGACGTATCCTGCTTACGGCGCGAACGCATCTACTAATCCTCTGGTTTAACTTTGATGCTACTTTTTTCAACAGGCTCATAAAAGCCCATAGAGGCCAACAGGCGTTGTTTAAAACTCGCAAGTTTCTTTTGTAAAGTTAATTCATAGCGTAAAATTTTGGCATAATGACGGTGCACAGCAATGGTTTTAAACACCTCGTCATCACTACCCTTCAAGCGCCCTGCATCTTTCAAGGCTTGCATTTCCCCTGCAAAGTCAGACATCGCAGCTTTGCTCTGTTGTAAGGACTGTGTCAATGTCGAAAGCCTTGCCTCCATACCTTCCACGACCCTATCCAGTTGTCTGAAATCACGCTGTACAGATGGCGTTAAATCAACAGCTGCATACACCATGCAGCTGCGCGTTAATAAATCCTGCAAAGCTTCAATTGAGTTGTCTCCAATATAGGCAAACATACGCAACAACACACCGCCCATAATTGAACCCAATAAGGTCGTATAAAATGCCAAGCCCATGCCTGACATCGCTTCACGCAGACCAATCAATACCGACATACCATCAGAATCAACATTTTCCAATGCGACATTCAAACCCGTTAAAGTAATCGTTAAACCCAACACTGTACCGATCAAACCCATAGTAATCATCATGCTTCCCATCAATGAAACAAAACGAGCACCACGAATGTAACCAGAAAACTCCACGGTGCTGAGTGCGGCCAGATCAACCTGCCCACCATTTTCATGAATATATTGCAGCGCGGCAATAAAACGATTGCTTGCCTGCCGACCTTTGGCAACAGCACCATACAAACCATGCTGCTCAAGTTGATGTTGCAAACGGTAAGCACAAAACCATTCCCATGTTAAGCCTGCAACATGAACAAAGCTAACAAACATACCAAAAACAAATGTTCCTAAAATAACCCATGTCACACGTGATGTATCATAAACAATATAATTCCAGATATCTGCCTGATGAAATAACTGCACAAATACTGAGGCACATATACATGCCCATATCACCCACAAAACCAATGTTTTTAAGCCACGTTGATCAAGTGCTTTCTGATTCTGCGCCACAGACCCCCTCCATTTTTCACATAAATCCCTTGTTAACCAAGGCTTACTCACAACGGACTAAGTTTATACCCCTTCAATCAGGGATGCATTTAAATCTTCAGGTGCAGCATACCCCATCACTTCAAATAATGTTGCAGCCAAATGCGACAGGCCTGGGCTCATCGACAAATCATCTCCTTTTTGTGGCTTACGAAGCTGATATGAGCCATCAAATGCGGGGTCAAATAGAATACAGGGAACAGGGTTAATCGAATGTTTGGTGCAAGGCTCGCTATCATCACCTTTAAATATTTTCATTTCTTCAGCATTGCCATGATCGGCTGTAATCAATGCACAACCACCCACTTTTTCAAGTGCTTCAACAATACGACCCACCGCAGCATCCACAGCCTCAATGGCGGCTATAGCCGGCGCAATAGCACCGCAATGTCCAACCATGTCAGCATTGGCAAAGTTCATTAATCCGAAGCCATAATCACCAGATTCAATCAACTCAACGGCCTTTTCAGCAATATCAGCTGCTTTCATCTGCGGTGCATCAGCAAAGGAAATACCGCGATCTGATGGAATAAGAATATAATCTTCCATAGTATCATCCAGTGGTTTTCGATAACCACCATTAAAGAAAAATGTGACATGCGGAAACTTTTGCGTTTCGGTCAAACGAAACTGTTTGATGCCCATTTCTAAAATACGTTTACCAAAAGGCGCTTCCACTTTGGTAGGACCCATGAGTTGTAGATTGGGTAAATTTCGATCTTCGTCATACACCATCATGCCGGCAAACAATATATTGGGGCGTTGGCCGCGATCAAATCCATCAAAATCATCCACTTCAAAAGCTTCAGTTATTTCAATAGCACGATCACCTCGGAAGTTTACCATCACGACCGTATCACCATCTTGTACGGTACCAACAGCATTGTTTGCCTCATCAACAATCACAAAACCTGGTAAATCTTGATCAACAATATCTTTATTCTCTGCACGAAAAAATTGCACGGCGTCTTGCATATTTGTAAATCGTTTATCACACACGCCATGTACCATGGCATCCCAACCAGGTTGAACCTTGCTCCAATCCAGATCCCTATCCATGATAACTTTCTCACGTCCACCTGCTGAAGCAAAAGCATAATCAAAACCTTGGGTATTCAAATCAGCAAAGACATCTTCCAATTGAGAAATATAATTCTGTGCTGTTTGAATGCCTACATCACGACCATCAAGCAGAGCATGCACCCGCAACGCTTTCACACCTTGTTCCGCTGCATGACAAGCAAGTGCAATAAAATGATCAATATGTGAATGAATATTACCATCCGAAAGCAGACCCAATAAATGCAGTGTCCCACCAGCTTGCCCTTTGCTTATGATTTGTGCCAACACATCCGAATCATAAAAAGAACCATCATCAATGGCATTATTAATACGTGTGGGGCCTTGCTCAAGAATTTGCCCTGCACCCATGGTTAAGTGCCCTACTTCCGAGCCTCCCATATCTTTGTTAGATGGCAAGCCGACATATTTACCGTGTGTCATCAACTGGGTATGCGCATAGTTTTTCCACAAGCGATCAAAGACTGGTGTATTTGCCAAAGCGACTGCATCTTCAGCACCACCTGTTCCCATGCCCCAGCCATCCATAATAATGAGGAGCGTTGGTTTACCTTTGTTAAAAACATGCGTCATACTACTTTCTCCTAAATTCAATCGTTTGTATCAGTTGATTGCGGCATACCTAGCCCTAACGAAAAAAGCCCAGTCAAATGACTGGGCTTTCAAACTAAAACTATAAAGACTAGCCTTTATAGTTAGCTGAATCTGCTACATTTGATAACCATACAGGCACAACTACACCCAATATAAAAAACATAACAAGCGGATAAATAAAAGCCGTTAACTGTTGTTCCATAACCACAAACCTCCCATAGAAAGTGAATCTTGGGCGGAGATTAGACCTGATAATCATACCTTGCAAGCTTTAGGGTTATTTTATGGGGTCACGTCAAACACAAATGGATCCGAATAAATATCTGTCATCTTAGCACCTGACATAAAACATGTTTGTTTTAAACCATTCACAATCGCAGGGTCACCACACACATACACACGCCAACCTTTCAAATCAGGGTGGGATTTTTTAAGTACCTGTTGAAGATCACCCTGTTCGCCATCACGCGGTGCTTCACCATGCAGCACACATGGTGTATACTGTACTTGCTCATTTTCATCAGCCAAGGCATACAATTCATCCATGTAATACAATCCTTGCACGGCCAAACTTGCATGAAACAAATGTATTTTCCCGCGATGGCCGCGTGCCAAAGCATCCCGTAAAATACCATACAAAGGCGCAAGACCAGTGCCTACACCAACCAATAATAATGGCTGATCCAAGTCTCGATCAGTGTAGAAACAATCGCCAGCTGGCCCCATCAACGAAAGCTGATCGCCAAGTTTGGCATCATCATGAAAATAACCACTCACACGCCCATCAGGAACGCGTTTAATATGCAGTTCTAAAAAATCTTCGCGAGGCAGGCTTGCCAATGAATAGCTACGTGTCACACCTGTTTCTGGATGCATCACATTCATAAATTGCCCTGCAATATAATCCAGTGGTTGTTCAGTTTTCAAACGAATACGAATAACCGATTCATTCAATAACGTTTTTTCAATAATGCTTGCGGATACTTTCTTCTCCGCCACATCTGCAACCGATAACTCCATATCCTCTTCTGGTTTACATATACATGCTAAAAAATAATTTTGATCCGCCAACGTATCTTTCAAGCCTTGTTGAGATGCTACGGATGGCGTGCCTTTCACTGCTTTCGTAATACACGTTTGACACACACCGCTCTGACAAGATGAAGGAATAAGCACCCCATGCCGCGTCAAACTTTCAAGCACCGTTTCACCTTCTTTACAGTGATATCCTTTTCCTTCAAAAGTAATAACTGGCACGCTTAATTCCTCACTAAATGGTTATTCAAAATACATGCAACACAGTGCAATTTACAAAGGAGGCTCTGAATAAGTCTGGATGAAGTAGATTGTAGTCCAAAAAGTTCAAAATCAAGGCGTGAAACGCGCGTAATAGCAGGGCTATTGCAAAGATTTACAACGCAGAGCTTGTAATTTTTTGGACACAAAAAACCAATTCATGACTTATTCAGAGCCTCCCTAAAAAGACGACCCAGCCTTCAGTATCCCTGGGGAGGGATGGGGGGGGGGTAATAAAACTGAAGACTGAGCCGAAGCGGTTAGCAGTTAGCGGTTTAAAACATCATCGCGAACGCTGTCTGCAATCGCAATAATTTCCGCCACTTTTTCTTCACCCACGCCTAACTCAGCCAGAGTCGAGCGTAAATGTGCCAATACATGTTCAAAATGGGAGGCATTCAAACCCATTTTTTCAACCAGGTGTTTATGCCCTTCACGCATATCCAAACCTGTATAACTATTCGGGCCGCCAAACACCATGGTCAAGAACGCTTTTTGTTTCACAGCCTGCTTGGCCATGTCCGTACCTTCAAAAAACACCTTAATATATGCATCTGATAACACACGGCGGTAAAAAATATCCACCGCAGCATCAATCGCAGCATCGCCACCCAGCTGATCATACAAAGATTTTTCAGCTGGCTGTTTAGGCTTTTCACCCAACGAGTGTGCTTTGTCTGCCACATTGGATAACCATACTGGCACGACTACACCCAATATAAAAAACATAATCAAAGGGTAAATAAAAGCTGTTAGTTGCTGTTCCATAACTTATGACCCTTATCTATCTAACACATCAGCACGCACGCTGTCTGCGATATTGATGACTTCTTGAATTTTTTCTGCGCCAACACCCAATTCAGCCAAGGTTGAACGAAGGTGTGCCAAGATATGTTCAAAGTGTGTATCATTAAGACCTTGTTTTACCATATGCTTATGCCCTTCACGCATATCTAAACCTGTATAACTATTCGGACCGCCAAACACCATGGTCAAAAATGCTTTTTGTTTCGCTGCTTGTTTTTCCATATCTACGCCTTCAAAAAAGCGAATAACATACGCATCACTTAAAACGCGACGATAAAAAATATCTACAGCTGCATTAACCGCGGCCTCTCCACCCAACTCTTCATATAAACTCATACACCACTCCCGCAAACCATTTATTAGAATTTGACCAAATACCCACATAAGATATATTTGATATGCGTCAAATATAAATACATCACATATAACATGTCAAATAAATATATCTTTTTATTGATAATTACTATCAATCATACTATGATACTGGAATGCAACTAACCCTTTATACTGACTATTCACTGCGTGTTTTATTATATTTAGGACAGCATCCAAATGAACGTGTCACAATTACCCAGATGTCGGAGTACTTTGGCATATCCAGAAACCACCTTGTAAAGGTGGTACACAATTTAGGAAAGTTAGAGCTCATTCATACCATCCGAGGAAAAAATGGTGGCATATTGCTGGCTCAGGAGCCTCAAAAAATCAACATCGCTAGCGTCGTTCGGAAAGTTGAACCGCATATGAATTTATTAGAATGCTTTGACGATGAAACCAATACCTGCCCCATCACAAAAGGTTGCGGGCTCAAACAAATCCTATTCAAAGCCAAGAAAAGTTTTATCGATGTACTAAGAGAGCATACTTTAGCTGACTTATTGCCAGAAAGTAGTAGCGACCCCAGCATCCAACATATTCCTGTTAGCGCTATTCAGGTCATAAGCAGTAATAAATAAAATGAGCGATATAAGATCCTTCGTATAATTTCTAGGTACCCTTCAAGCACCACTTAGTTTAAGCTTCGCCTAATCAAGCTCAATTGAATTATCATAGCACGCCCATTGGCATAATCGCTATAATTTACAACAGCGAGAATTCTCATGTTATCCAAAATCATTGATTCTATTCAACCTCGCCATATTGGCTTACTTGCCATGTGCGGCTTGGCATTTTTATACATGGCACTGTTTCGTTACGACTCTTACGGCATTGAAGAAGGTGCAGCACGCGCTCTGCTGATTAACTGGTCCATTATCGATCAAATAGCCAATGCCACACCTTTATTTGGCATGCCTGATTTGCGCGCCATTATGTTTATCTTTCTAGATATTCATTGGGCTGGAAGTTTAGCCGCTGCTAAAATATTCACGTTATTTATGCTCTTTTCTACTGCTTTGATGCTCTATCGCTGGGGTGAGAATAACGATAGCTCCGAAACATCTACCATTGCCACCGCCTTATTGCTAATTGCCCCGATCACCATCATGCAGGTGGATTCCATTTCCTCTGGTGTATTTTTACTCTTCTGTTTTATATGCGCATTTTGGTTAGAAAAAATGTATGATAATAATGAGCGCACACTACCTGGCTCAATATTTATGCTTATCGTTATATCTGCATTTGCCGTTAGTTTACATCCCATGGGACTAGCCCTGCCCGTCGCACTGATACTCCTCTGGCTGCCAAAAAAGAACTCCCAAAATGAGCTTAAAAAGCGCCGTAACCTTATGATTGGTATCGGCAGTAGCAGTGTCATTTTGCTTGTGATGCGCTGGGGCTGGTCAGGGATTGAAAGCCAAGGTGATCATTTAGCAACGCTTGGCGCGATTCTCACAGGCTCACCTATTGTACAAGCTACGCCACCGCTTGGTTATGGGCTCATTGTGGCTAGCTTATTGGGCTTAACCATTGCCATGTATATTTACCGTCGCTACTTTGAGTTTTTCAGCCTAACTTTGGTCATCGCATGCCTTATCGGTTTGCTTCGCCCCGATACATCATGGGCATTGATGGCTCTCACATGCATACTATTTCTCGGACTACCTATGCTTACAGCTTTGCACCGCAAAACAGGCATTCAAAATCTTATCGGTCAACGCGGTTTGATACTCATCCTTATTGTAGTGTGTACCAGCATGTTTACCTCAGCCGACAAACATTACCGCATGATTAGCCAGCTAAAACTTAAGTCAGATGTTGATTACTTACTCACATCTGCCGCAGCTATTGCCAATGAAAATAAAACTGATTTTATCATTGCCAGCCAATGGCCTGCTCGCACCATGCTTGCCACCAAACGTGATGTATTACCATTACCTCCGCAACGTATTCTCAAAGATGCCGACACCTTTAGTGAAAAAACTACGGGCATTACGCACTTTATGTTTGATCCGAATGCACTAGAAAATAAGAATTTAGCCCGTATTGCAGCCAGCCTTGGTCATCAAATGGAAGCCATTGAATTACTACCCGCAGGTGTAATTATTCAAGTGAACCGAGCACCCTAAATTGAAATTTCATGCCATTTTTGAATAAATTTCCAAAATAATGCATTATTTTACACTTATCTTTCTATAAAATAGCTTTTATTGGCTTTTTTAGCCCCTAAATTCTTCACCTTTTCTAAAAATTTCGAGGCTACAACACATAACTTAACCTCCCTAAACTTCCGCCCAACACATCCACCGCTAAATAGTTAAGTATTATGTCCCCTGAACTGGACCATATATGTCCCCTGAACTAGCCGGCACGAAGAACCTAAACTATTAAATATCAATCACTTAGCTTGGTTCGACCCCGACTGCCACCATAATTATCAACCATCCAGTTAGACAACTACCTCTTCACCATCAAAGTTCAATTGATATGATTCATACTCTGAAGAGTCATCAAGGCACACAAGCATTTGGCCATCAGCAAAACGTAACGTCAGCGTACCATTCGACGATGCGTTCACTGACTCAATCGACTCTCCCACTAATTCCATTAGTTGAGATTCAAGCAGAGGTACGTTCCCTTGGACTGATTTTCCAGCCTTAGTATGATGCTCAAAACTTGACTCAAGAGTGATGGATACCTTCCCGCTAAATGAAAAGTGAATTGTGTTCTCAGTAAATAATACTTGCTCTAACGTAAGCCCAATAAAGCATGATGTGTCAAAGGTTGATGAAAGACCATACATGTGTTTTCTCCTTCTCTATAGCAATGGAACATGAGTTTCTGGTCGACTACTAGGCCTCACCGTGGATGGATTGATGGGTTGCCACCCTTCATTATGAGACTGTGCATAGGTTTGTGTATCTGCCATTTTCATAATTATACGAAGTCGGTTAGTCGATCTTCGAACTCAATCATAAATCGGTTTAATGCTTGTTTCCAGTTTCTGATGGGCATGGTCCA
>Ga0316204_10001197_pt1 | contig 75058 bp, 66 predicted proteins | sample 6monrhotite_MG_2_FD_205661 | JGI IMG/M metagenome (GOLD analysis project Ga0316204, IMG submission 205661) | Microbial mat bacterial communities from mineral coupon in-situ incubated in ocean water Damariscotta River, Maine, United States -... | ecosystem: Environmental > Aquatic > Marine >...
AAGCGGGTCGGCGGGAAAAACCCGACCATCGGAATTCTGTTCCGGCGGAGAGGCGGTGGCGGCGTCCCCCTTGGGGAGCAATTCATCAAGATTGAGCGTATCGGTCTTCAAGGCCATGTCGATCATCGGACGTTTGCCGCCCAGGTCGGCGGCAATGCGGCCCTGAACAGCCAGAGGGCCGACTGCGGCGTCCAGATCGCGGAGTGTAATTTTTGTCGGCCCCTCCAGCTTCATCATCGAACGGATCTTGAAAGCGCCCTTTATGGGTAATTCCATACCTTCGAGGCTCGGCTCAAGGGTCGCCGCTGCGTTCAGGGTTTCTGTCAATGAATTGCCATCAATGGCAAGTTTGATATCGGCAATCGGTTTGCCGTCAGGCGCGCCGAGTTTACCGTCGATACCCATATTGATCTTTAGTGCAGCGATATCGAGCTTGATCGGGAATACGTCGCCGCCGCTGATCGCCTCGATGGATCCCAGTTGTCCGCCAACGGTGAAGGCCTGGTTGTTGATGGCACCCTTGACCATCAGGTCAAGCGGTGCATTCAGGCCGCCTGACTGCAAATCGACGGACGCAAGCCTGAGGGCATATTCCTGGCCGGCTTGGGCATCCTTGTAGGTAACGTTGACATCTTGCAGGCTGACCGAATTTACCACGGGCAAAACCACATTGCCCTCGCCAGTGGGCGCGGTCTGCTCAGCCGCCGGGGCACCAAATTCCCAGTTGGCCTTGCCCGATGTGTTTTTTTCCGCCAGCACATCAACGCCTTCCAGAATAATCTGGTTGATTTTGATCTCGCCGGACAGCAACGGTATCAGTGACATTTCGGCGGTGAAATGCTTCACCGAAAGCATGTCGGGTTTGGAGCCCCAGGAAGCATTGGCGAAAGTGACGCCGTTGACGCTGACCCGGGGGGTGAGCGAAAGCGAAAGATCCAGGTCGCCGACGATTTTCAAATCGCGGCCGGTTGCAGCCTTGGCCTGTTCGGCGATGACATCTTTATATTCATTGAAGTCGATGGATTTAATGATCGCGATACCGGCGACCACCAGGGCGATCAGAAGCACTCCAAGGGCGGACAGAATTTTTATGGCCTTGCTCATTGTAAATCCTCCTGAATAAGTGACGTCAAGCAGACGGCACGTTGCCGTCGCTCAGAACAACGGCTCGGTCAAGCCGTTGCAAAAAACCTCGCGGTCGCCCGGTGTTTACCGTTAGCGATGCTTATAAAACGCAATTCTTGGCGAAATCGCCGACTTCATCTGCGGTCCACTCGCCTTTGGGCTTCTGCTTCAAGTCTTCGCACCATTCCTTCGAGCCGACTTCAGGCGAGCACGCGGAGAGTGCGGTAATCAGAAAAACGCCACAAAAAGCGATGATGATTTTTTTGATGCTGAAAGACATCGGTTACTGCCTCCTATTTCTTACTGTCTAAACGGATGTTTCTAATTGTCGCATGCAGCCCCCGCGATGCGACTACATGCTCGGCCCCATTTCTGTACCAATTGTCAATATTCGCATTTCAATCTCAAACCGGCAATCAACAGGAACTTTAGCATGATTATTGATGAAATCGAGGATTATACAAATCCATATCGATGATTCCGCTACCGCCCTCGGCCATCCTGTTTGGTACCGCCTTGTTGGGCCTGGCGGGCCGCGGGAGACGCAAGCGCAAAGCAGTCGCCTGATTTATTTTGGGCCTGTAATATTACAAAAGCCCCGCTGGGGTGAACCAACGGGGCTTTTTTTGTTCAGGTTCTTGGTTTGGCAAGACAAACGAAACTTCCGCTCCGGATTACGACCCGACCTTTTAACCAGCCCCAATAAAGTCCGCCAAGCATCACTAGGCGGGCCTTATCCGGGGCTGACTATCGGATCTGGTTTAGCCATATACGGTCTTGAAGCCGTGCTCTTTTAAGTATGTCACCTGAGGATGGCGGCTATATTTCCGCCATCAACGGTGGTGACGTCTGCCGTTGTTTTGGTCGCCAGTGCGTGGTGCAAGAAGGACTGCGCGACGTCTTCTGCCGTGACCTCAAGGCCCAGAAGATTGCCCGCCATGTAATCGGCCTCGCTCAAGCCACGGGCCTTGGAACGATCGGCGATCATTTCCGGGGTCAGCAAACCGCTTCGAATGCGGTCAGCATTGACCGCGTTGGAGCGGATGCCCTGGTTGCCATAATCGAGCGCATACTGGCGCGACAAAAACAGCGTCGCCGCCTTTGGCATTCCATAGGCACCGAAGTTGGGGCCGGGGTTGATCGCCTGTTTTGAGGTATTGAACAGCAGGCAGCCCCCGGTTTCCTGAACACCCATCACCCGAACCGCATTGCTGGCAATGGCCTGATGCGAGAAAAAGTTCAGCTCGAAACTGGCCCTGAGGTCGGCATCGCTAAGCTCGCCGATCTTGCCCTGCCACGCCGCCCCGGCATTGGATACGACAATATCAACGCCGCCAAATGTTTCGCAAACCCGGTCAAACGCCGCGCGGATGGATTGCGGGTCGGTCACATCACAGGCCAACCCCAGGGCATGACCGCCGATGTTTCGGGCCGCGGTTTCTGCCGCATCACCGTCCAAATCCAGCAACACCACTTCGGCACCGTTGCCGGCAAACAGTTTCGCCGTCGCCGCGCCGATGGCACCGGCACCGCCGGTGATCATCATGACCTGACGGGCCAGTGGCTTTTCCGTTCCCTTACCCAGTTTCGCCTGTTCCAGCGACCAGTATTCCATGTCGAACAATTCACTGTCGGGCAGGGCTTCGAAGGTGCCGACGGCTTCGGCATCGGTGACACAACGCGCCGCCGTTTCACCCAGGTCCGAAGCAATCGCGGCGTCCTTCTTGGACTTGCCCAGGCCAAACAGGCCAACACCCGGAACCAAAATCAGACGCGGCATGGGATCCAGTTGCGTCTTGGGGCTGGCCTGGGTCGCATTATTGCGTTCGAAGTAGGCTTCATAGGCACCGACAAAAGCATCGACCCGAGCGCGAACGTCGGCACGAAAACCTTCGAGATCATTGGCATCGGGGGCCGAAACGATCAGTGGATGGTTCTTGGTGCGGATGATGTGATCGGGCGTGATGACGCCACGGTTCGCATAATCGGCCAGGTCGCGACCATTGACGAAGTTCAAAATTGAATCACTGGTGCGAAAGTCGCTGACCAGACGGGCGAACGCGCCGTCGCCGCCTGCTTTTGCGCAGGCACCGCGCAGGATTGGCGCAATATCACACGGTTGCGCCAACGTCTGTGGCAGGGCCGCAACTGCAAACACCTTGGGTCCGGCATCCGCTATTCTTTGTTCGGCCCGGCTGACCTTGTCGATCATCCGTTCATAAGCTTCACGCGCGGTATCCCCAAAAGTGATGATGCCGTGCTTGTGCAAGATCAGGCCTTCGACTTTAGGGTTCTTCGCGTAGTATTCGCCAGCCATTTTAGACAACGCAAATCCCGGCATGACGAAGGGCACGACGGCCATGGTATCGCCATAAATTTCGCGACAAATTTCTTCCCCGTTGGGTTGGTCAGATACCGAAAGCACCGCCGTCGAATGGGTGTGGTCGATAAATTTGTGCGGCAGGAAAGCATGCAACAACGTTTCGACCGACGGGTTCGGCGAGGAACTGTCCAGCAGGTTGGTGCGCTGGAAATTGACCATATCTTCGTCGCTCAAACGGTCAAGGTTCTGCAATTTGCGAAGCGGGTCCAGTTGAACCGCGGGAAGCCCGGCGGGTTCTATTTCCGCCATGTCCCAGCCGCTGCCCTTAACGCACAACACATCGATTTCATCGCCCAGCATATTGTTAACGCGGGTCTTGACGGATGTATTGCCGCCCCCATGAAGCACCAGGCGGCCATCGCGGCCCAGCAGCCGGGTGGTGTAAACCCGCACCGCGATGTCTTCGTTGATGCCATCGGCGGCGTAGCGATTGATATATTCGGCGGCGTCTTTGTCTGACCACTTGGATTGCATGGGTCGCTCCTAGAATGAATGAGGGGTCTTGAGTTGGTTATGAAACGGGCGTGACGCCTTTTGTCAATATGATACAGCCGTATTTGCGGACTTCGCCGGTTTGAACAATGGCAAAGGCGGCATCGGCCTGGTCGTAAAATTCGAACCGGTCGATGAATGCGGTCTTGCCGATTTCGGGCTGATGACGGTCAATCGCGGCGCGGTAATCGGCGATCACGTCGGGTGGGATTTGATCGCCTTCAACCGCCTGCATCATTTTAACCGGCGCGTCACAGTAAGCGTCCAGTTCAAACAACGGCAGGATGGCATCAAGCAAATCGGCGCAGGCCACACCATCGGCGCGAATGCACATCGCGGCACTGCTTTGTGCCGGAAAATGGGCATCGACCAGAACCAGTGTGTCGCCGTGGCCCATGGCGGCCAGCGCGTATAACAGGTCGGGCCCTAACAGGGGTGACATGCCCTTCAACATTTTCGTTCTATCCCTGGCCAAACAGCTTGTTAAGGTTTTCAACATAGGGCGCGCGAACAATTCCCTTTTCCGTGATCAGACCCGCAACCAATTCATTGGGTGTCACATCAAAGGCCGGATTGCGGACCTTGATATCATCCGGTGCCGTACGGCGCGCGCCAAAACTGGTGACTTCGTCGTCTTCGCGTTCTTCGATGGGGATTTCCCCGCCGCGCGGCGTATTAAGATCGATGGTCGATGATGGGCAGGCCACATAAAACGGAATGCCAAAGTGCTTGGCCAGAATAGCGACCCCCATGGTGCCGATCTTGTTGGCCACATCGCCATTGGCGGCAACCCGGTCGGTGCCGACGATCACCAGGTCAATCAGGCCCTGCGACATTATATGCGCGGCCATGTTGTCTGTCAGCAAGGTTACATCGACCCCGGATTTTTGCAGTTCCCAACTGGTCAGGCGTGCGCCTTGCAACAAGGGGCGGGTTTCATTTGCATAGACACGGAATTGAACGCCCTGGCTATGCGCCACATACATGGGTGCCGTCGCCGTGCCCAGTTCAGACGTGGCCAGAGCGCCGGCGTTGCAATGGGTCATTATGCCCATACCGGGCTTGATCAGCGGCGCGCCGTGTTCACCCATTCCGCGACACAGCAAAATGTCTTCCTGGTGGATCGCTTCGGCTTCCGCCACCAGCACGTCATACAACGCCTTGGCCGTGTCGACAGATGCCGCCTTGGCGCAATTGACCATGCGGGCCAGTCCCCAGCTTAAATTAACGGCCGTCGGGCGAGAACTATCAAGATAGGCCGCCTGGGTTTCCACCTGGGTCCTGAAATCGGCCAGGGCCAAATCTGTTTTGTCTTTCACAGCGACGCACAACCCGTAAGCCCCGGCAATGCCGATGGCCGGGGCGCCGCGCACTTTCAACATGCGGATGGATTGCCAAACCTGTTCGGCGGTTTCCTGTTTTTCTTCGACGGTTTGCAACGGCAACCGGGTTTGGTCCAGCAAATATAATTCACCGCCCTCCCAGCGCATTGCGCGGGGCAGGGTATCCGCGCCAAATTGGGAATTGGTCACTGTATTTTTCCTTCCGTCCAAAAATCCGGACGCCTTAAAACGAAATAAATCTTAGCGAAACGTTGCGATGTCGGGACCGGTAAAAAACCGGTCCCGACCGCAGGTCGTAGAGCCTAGAACATGCCCTTCGTATCGACAGGAATCCATGGTGCCATGGCCCGGTCAACGGTGTTGAACGCCGGGAACTTGGCGCGCAGGTCTTTCATGTTTTTCACGCCATTTTCCCTGATCATCGCCTGGGTGATCAACATCGGCGGGATGGTGATGTCGTGATCCAGCTTGACGCCGGCAAGCTTAAGAGCAGCCGCACGCACGCTAACGGCACCAATTGCCGCCGGGTTCGTTGCCGCCGTTGCGGCCCAGGGGCTGCCCGGCTTGGACATCAACTGAATGTCCTGGGTCGAAATATCGGCGGTGTACACCTTGACCTTATCGGTCATGTTGTTTTCTTCAAGCGCCATGACGACACCTTTGCCAAATTCGTCAAACGGTGCGAAGTAGGCGTTGATGCCGGGATTGGCCAGCAAGATGGCTTTCACCTGTTCGGCGTTCTTGACCGAAAACGGCGATTCCAGCGTGCCGGTCCGCGCGACTTCCTTAATACCGGGATGTGCGGCCTTGGTTTTGGTGAAGCTGACGTCACGCTTGTCAAGCGGCAGGATGCCGGCGACATAAACGTACCCGACGTCGGCTTTGCCGCCAAAATCCTTGACCAGGGCGTCGAGAGCCATTTGACCCAGAAGGTGGTCATCCTGGGCGATCTGGTTTATCGCCGGGTTTTTCAGGTCGACATCGAAGGCAACCACGGGAATGCCCTTGGCAACCGCATCGGCGGCGGGTTTAACCAGCGTTTCGGTCAAGCCATGGTCAAGAATGATGGCATCGACGCCCAGGTTCATGGCCTGGTAGACGAAATTGGCCTGGGCCTGGTTGTCCATGTTTTTGCCAAACACGGTCAGCTTGATACCCATCAGGTCGGCCTGACGCTGCGCGCCGGATTGATACATCTGCATGAATTCACCTTCGACCATCTGGCGGATCAAGGCGATGTGAACTTTTTTCGTTCCATCGAAAGGCGCCGGAGCCCCTTCCAGAGCATGGGCCGTACCCATCATCCCGGCGACAACCGCACCGGCAGTGGCGAGCGTCTTAATGACTGTTTTTATAGACATCGTAATCTCCCTGTATTTCAAAATGAAACCCCAACAAACGAGGCCCCCAATATTTGCCGCCTTGCACGTGCGATATTCATCATCGCTGCTTGGCAAGACTGAACGTGAAGGCAAGCGCCGATACCAGCACCACCCCCTTTATGAAGTCCTGCCAAAAATATGGCAGGCTCAACATCGTGAGCCCGTTCAAAAGCACGCCCACAAAAATTGCACCGACAATTGTGCCAAAAACATTTGGACGCCGGGCGCCCAGCACCGCATAACCAATCAGCGCCGCACCGACGGCATCCAACAACAACCCCGACCCGCTTGACACATCACCCCGACCAACCCGCGCCGCCAGCAGCACGCCGCCAAACGATGCGATCAATCCCGACAGGACATAGGCCATGATGCGATAGCGGTCGACGGCGGCGCCAACCAGGCGCGAAGCTTCTGCATTGCCGCCGATTGCATAAAAAACCCGACCCCACCGCATGCGATCCAGAATGATATAAATGACGAAGGCCAGCAGCAGCATGAAGATGACCGGGGTCGGGATCAGGTCGAACACCCGGCCCTGCCCCAGAAACAGGAAACCTTCAGAAAACTGGCCCATGGCTTCTTCACCGTCCGGCAACATCATTCCGGTGCCAATCGACCGTCCTTCCGACGGGATCAATTGCAAGCCCTGGATCAGGAACATTGTGCCCAGGGTGGCCAACAGGTCGGGCACCTTGATCTTGACGATCAGCAGGCCGTTGAACAAACCGATCAAGGCACCGATTGTCAGGCAAATAACGACTGCGGCAATGCCGGACAGTTCAAGCACGACCATGGAATATGACGCCATCATCACCGACATGGCGGCGGTCGATCCAACCGACAGGTCCAGGCCATCGGTCGCCAGCGTTATGGTCACACCAAGGGCCAGAATGGCATAGATGGTCACGCCCAGCAGGATCGAAAACAAGTTCGGCCAGCTCCAGAACGCGGGTTCGGCCAAACCGAAGCCCACAAAGGAAGCGATCATGACGATCAGGAAGCCGTATTTTATGGAAAGGGCTGTAATATTTTTCATGTTCTACCTTGTTTTCCGGAGCTCGTCCGAGGATTGAGCCGTCCAGTGAAGAAGCGTCGAGCGCTCGATCTCTCCGATGACCTGTTCGCCAACGATCATGCCGCTGTTCATAACGACGACGCGGTCGGCAACTTCCAGAATTTCATCCAGGTCCGCCGCCATAACCAACAAGGCCCCGTCTGCACAGTGGCTGCGAATGTAGACATTGATGTCGTGGCGGGATCGAATGTCGACCCCCTGGTACGGTTCATCGAGAATAAGCAAATTGAATGTCGTCATCAGCCAACGGGAGACCACGACCTTTTGCTGGTTGCCCCCTGATAATTCGTCGATACGTGACAGTTCGCCCGAACACTTGACGCCGATTTCGCCGATCATACGTTTGGCCTCGCGCGATTCCTGCCGCCCCCGCATCAATCCCAGAAATCCACTGAAACGATCCAGAAACGGCATCGTGATGTTTTCACGGATATTGAAATCCGGAATGATCGCGTTGTTCATTCGGTCTTCGGGAACCATGTAAATGCCGGTGTCGATGGCCTGGTTCACCGATGCGATATCAACGGCCACACCGTCGATCAGAATGTCGCCCGCGACCGGGCGCGCAACACCAAACAACACGTTGGCCAATTCAGTTTTGCCGGCCCCGATCAATCCCGTCATGCCGACGATTTCACCGGTGTAAATTTTCAGGTTCAAGGGCGCATCACCGGCTTGAACGACAAGGTTTCGAAGCTCTATTTTCGGTACTTCGTTGGCCGCCGGTATGGGCGGAAGGCGGTCATCGACATGATCCAGTTCGCCGACCATGGCTGTCACGATCTGCTTCACATTAAACGGCTTTTCCAGGACACAGCCATATGTGCCGTCGCGGATTACACCGACTCGGTCGGCGATCCGTTCGATTTCGTGCAACCGGTGTGAAACGTATAGAATAGAGACCCCGTCGGCCCGTAATTTCGCCAGCTTGTCAAACAGGACATCCGCTTCGCGTTCGGAAATAGACGACGTCGGTTCATCCAGAATCAGCAACCGGGGTTTACTTGCCAGCGCACGAGCAATGGCGATCATCTGGCGGTCGCTTTGGGACAGGTCGGCGACCATCTGGTTCATGTCCAGATGTTGCAGGTCCATGGGTTCGGAAATGATTCGCGCCGTTTCAGCGATTTTTTCCCGATTGCAAAACAACGAACCGTTTTTTGACAGCAGGTCCGCCAGGGCCAGGTTTTCAGCCACAGTCATATCCGGGATAACGCCCTGATTGATGATCTGGTGCACGGTGGCAATGCCAAAATTAAGCGCGTCATGGGGCGAACTGCAATGCACCGCCTTGCCGTCGATCAGAACTTCGCCTTCGTAGTCGGGATAATAGCCGCAAATAATTTTGATCAGAGTCGATTTACCCGCACCATTGGCCCCGACCAGGCCAAAGATTTCACCGGGAAAAAAATCAAACGAGACATCGTCAAGGGCGCGGGTCGCACCGAAGCTTTTGCCGATATTGCGAACTTGCACGCTGGGTTGGCGATCGGTCATCAGCGGGGTTCGCCCGACAGCGGCGACAGGCTTTTCGCAAGAGCGGACACATCTGCGATCGAGGCGAACTTTTGCCGCTCTACGACCATCCGGGCGCCCATTTGCAGGCTGTTGGCTTCTGCCAGGGCGCGGGCTTTCAGGTCGGGGATGTCGGCAATATCGGCGACCTTTGCCAGGCCGACAATGCGGCGCATCATCTTGCACGCGGCAAAACCAATGGCATCCCCCAGCAGGCGTTTCATGAAAGCATCCCGGAATGTGGTGGCCGCATCGCCAGCAAGGTCCTTGCCCAAAAACGGCAGTTCCGCCGTCGCGTCGTGGTTTTCCCACAGGTCGCGGAACTTGGCGTCAAACTGGGTCCAGATATCTTCGGCGGTTTGCAACAACCAGGCGCGATATTCCGCCGGGTCATTTCCCGCCATGCGTTGGCGATAGTCGTGCGAAAAATATGCCAGATACAGATTGCCCAGCAAGGCCCCGATGTCGAACCCGATGGGACCGTAAAAAGAAAATTCGGGATCGATGACATAGGTTTCGTCGGCGTTGACCATGACCGACCCCGAATGCAGGTCGCCGTGCAGCAACGCTTCGGCGCGGGTCATAAACGCATACTTCATGTCTGCGACTGCGGCGCGCACGGATGGGTCGCGCTGGATCAGGTCTATCCAGTTTTGCGCCAGTTCGGAATTATAGTCATTGGTTTCATTGTTTTCGAAGGGGTGCGTGAAAACAAAATCTTCGGTGATCTTGCACAGTGCCACATTGATCGCTTCACCGACCTTTTCCTTTTTCTCGTCGTGGGGCAGGTAAAGGTCCGATGAATGAAACAAGGTGGTCGCCATGAACGTCGAGATATGCTCCGCGAAGTTCGGGAAGGTTTTGCCGTCGATGATTTCACCGCGCAGAATTTTATGATCTTTCAGGTTTTCCATGATCACCACGGACATATCACTGGCCCCATAAAAGACCTTCGGGACCATACCCGGACACAGGTTCGCCTGGTATTTCAGCGACCTGATTTCACAATCCATGCGTTCACGCGGCAACGGCCAGGCATCACCCACAACGCGCAAAAACGGCACGGCTTGTTTCACCACCACCGTTTCATGGGGGGCTTGCACATTTCTCACGATGAAAACGAAATTGAGGTTCCCGTCACCAATTTCGTTCACGTCAAGATCATCAAAACCGGAAAACACGTTCTGCATTTCGGGCAGCGAACGAAGATAATCCGGAATTGTTTCTGCGGTCAGTTGACGATATTCCATTATGCTTGCCTTTCGCCCCTACTAGCGCTTGCGCATTATTTTGAAATCGAAGACCTCGGCGCTGTAATAGTCTTCGGCGAAGCACACGGGCACACCCGCATCGTCAAAAACAACTTCTTCAAACAGCAAGAACAGGCCCACTTCGCTATCCAGTTCCGGCAATTCCCGGCGGCTTAACATTGCCGGTCGAATGGCGGAATCCGTATAAGAAACCTCGCGGCCGATTTGGGAAAACATATCAAACAGCGACGCCTTGAAATCGGTTTGGTCCGGGTCGGGCATCAGCAACTTGGGAACGAAGTCGATGCAATAGGCGGCGACAACATCATTGGCGCGCCGAATTCGTTCCACCCGCAAAACCGGCGTTCCCTCGTCAACCTGAAGCTTTTCGGCGATCACTTCGTTGGCGAGAACGGAATCAACCTGCATGCGGCTTGTCGAGGGAACGGCACCAACGGCCCGAATGTGTTCGGATACAGAACGCAATTCATCAATACCGTTGGCCAGGACAATAGGGGGTCTTCTAACAAAGGTTCCGCGCCCCTGGACGCGATTCAAAACGCCCATGGCTTCCATGTTCGCCATCGCTTCGCGCAAGGTTGAACGACCAACGCCAAACTTCGCCATCAATTCCGGCTCCGTCGGCAGTTGATCACCCGGCTGTAAATTTTGTTCGACAATCATGTATTTGATTGCTTCTTGAACGCCCACTTGCAGCGGTGCTTCGGCTGGTACGCGCATCGTCCCCTTCCCCTCTTTTGCCATATTCATAAGATGTTATGAATTAAACATCTGATAAATATTGGCGGCGAGGCCCCTGACCTCGCTTTTACGGACCAATATTCGCCATTTTTCACTAATTTTTGGCAAATCTATCTTCGGATCGCGTATTCTTCAGATGTATCTATACGTATTCATCTGATGACCGTCAATATGCTTCAGCCCATCCGTCATCAAAAATTGTTAGAAAAAAAAGCCAGGGGCCTCGTTTCACTTGAATTAAGCCGCGCGCGTCAAACCATCCCCAATTATACACTTATTATTTGTTGTTTTATCTGGATATTGGCGACTGTCAGGCGTATGATCAGGGACCGTGAAAAGAATATCATAACGTTCGCGAGACTTGCCGTTCGGCAGGGGAATAGCGCTCGACATATCCGGCTGAGGAGTGCTGCCATGATTTTGGCACCTCGCTTTTGAGGAGTCGGTTCCATGAGAAGACCTCACGATCATCGCAAGCAGGTGACGATTGCCCAAAGGCCCGCCCTGACCGCCCTGTTTGTCGGGGCCCTGTTTCTGGGAGGGGGCTTTCCGGCCATGGCCGGCAGCATTTCTCCTGAACTGTCCGGACAAATGCTGCCCCCCCAGAAAGCCGAACCGGAAACGGCGAAGCCTGAAAAGGATGTCCCCATCATCGAGTACTTGTTTATCGAACAGGACAATCTTGAATTTGTTGACGACACGCCGCTTGATTCTGGCCTGATGCCCGCCAGCGGCGATGATCCGCTAGGCCTTATATCGCCCGCACAGAATCCGGCGCTGCTTAAGGTCGATTAGCCTGAAATCATTTGCCGACCGTTTTCGCGGGCGCCCCCTTAAAACAGCAACACTTTCAAGCCGATCAAAATCAGGACCACGCCACCAAACAGTTCTGCCTTGCTTTCAAGCCACGTGCCGCTGCGAAACCCGACAAACACACCAGCCCAGCTGAACACGAATGTGGTGATGGCGATGATCAGGCAGGCCAGGAAGGCATTCACCGCCAGCAACGTTAAGGTAAAGCCCGCCGCCATCGCATCGATACTGGTTGCAATCGCAAGCATCAGCATCACCTTGTTCGTCACCATGGTAATTTCTTCTTCAACGCCTTCGCCAAATGATTCATAGATCATTTTGCCGCCCACCAGGGTCAGCAGGGCACAGGCGATCCATGGCGCGTAAGCCGCTGCCCAACCAAGCAGGCCATGCCCGGCAAGATAACCGATCAGGGGCATCACCCCCTGAAACAGGCCAAACCACAACCCCGCCTTCAGGGCGAGCCCATAAAGAGTTTCCTTATTCCCTTTGGATCCCAACCCGATAGAAACGGCAAAGGCATCCATGGACAGGGCGACGGCCAGAAAAAGAACTTCAGTCATTGTCAGCCTGTTATTCGTTCGATACCCCGAACCCGGCTCCGGGCCGGGTGTATTCCTTGCGCGGCGGCGCGAAGGTATCGATCACCACCATGCCCCCGTCGCCGGCCACCATGGTGTGGGGCAGGTTTCCCGGTGTCCGCCAAAAATCGCCGGGTGCCACGGAAACTTCGTCGTCGCCCTGAAACCGGACACCCGACCCCGACAGGCAAAAACCCCATTGTTCTTCGGGGTGGTGGTGCAGGGTGCCGCGCGCATGGGCTTCAAACCTGACGATTGAAATCATCGCCTGGTCACCGGGATAGATTGTCGTTGTGATCCCGGGCGCCAGTTCGCGCTCGATGCCGCCTTCGGACGTATCGATATTGAAAAAGAATTCAGGGCGCATGATTATTTGGCCTTTCGGTGGATGAAAACCCGCTACCGGCCAAAGCCTGCAATATCAGGCAGCCAGGTAGCCGTTTGCGGAAACACCAGCACGATCAAAAGCCCCAACATCATCAGCAGCACGTAAGGGAAGATTCCGCGGATGATCTGATCCATGGGGGCGCCCGAAATGCCCTTGATGACAAACAGGTTCATGCCCACAGGCGGCGTGATCAGGGCCAGTTCCAGATTGATCATCAACAAAATACCATACCAGATGGGATCGATGCCCAGTTCCAGCATGACCGGAAAAATGATCGGCGTGGTGATCAGGATGATCGCAATGGTTTCCAAAAACATGCCCAGAATGAAAATAACCAGCATGACCGCGATAATGAAGGTCATGGGCGAGGCCCCCATGGCGACCACGGCATCGACCAGTTCATTGGGCAGCCGCATGATCGTCACCACATAACCGAACATGGCCGCTGCCGCCAAAATCATGAACAACATGGCCGTGGTACGCACGGTCTCCAGGGCCGTATCATACAGGTCGCGCAAACCGAAATTACGATAGATTCCAGCGGCGATAATCAGCGCGAAGACACAGCCGATTGCGGCGGCTTCCGATGCCGTGAAGATCCCGAAATAGATGCCGCCCAAAACCAGTGGCGGCAAAAACAGGGCCCAGATTGATTTCCTGAGCGCCGCCGCACACGGCCCCCAACCGATCCACTTCAGGCGTTCATTGTCCGTGCGCATGGATCCCTGCACGATACAGAAAATGGAGAAAATAATGGCCAGCATCAGGCCCGGAATGACACCTGCCAGAAACAACGCGCCGATGGATGTTTCGGTGACCAGGGCATACAAAATCAACGGCCCCGAAGGCGGAATCAAAATGCCCAGTGTGCCGCCTCCGGCAACCACGCCGTAAGCGTCGCTGGGCCGGTATCCATAGCGCTGCATCTGGGGAATGGCGGTCGACCCGATGGTCAACGCGGTGGCCACGGACGATCCCGAAATGGCGGCAAAAACCGTGCACGACAACACCGTCGCCACGCCCAGGCCGCCGGGCAGATGACGCACCAGGGCGTTCGCCGCTGCGAACAGGTCATCAACCACCTTCGAGCGGATCATCACGTGCGCCATAAACGCAAACATGGGGATCGCCGTTAACAAGCCGGTGTCGAGTTTGCCAAAAACGGTATCGGCGATGCTGCCGATGCTGCCTTCGGCAAACAGAATAAGCACGATCGAAGCAACGCCCAGGCCCGCAAAAATCGGCGCGCCGGTCAGCAACAGGGCTATAAGCCCGCCTAAAATCAGAAACGTTGTCACAGGGAGGAGTCTCGCTTAATCAGGCGGATCAGGGCGGCCACAGACACCAAAGCCATCAACCCGCCACCCAGAACCAGAAACGATTGCGGAATCCACATGGGGGCTTCCAGGTACCCTTCGGACAGGATGCCGAAGTTGAGGGAATATTCGAGGGTCCCCTTGGTGCTGTACAGCAGGGCGGCAGCAAAAACCAAAACCATCACATGCCCCCAGATCGCCGCCAGACGGCGGCCCCGGGGCTTAAGACGGGTGGTGATCAAATCGACCGCGATGTGTTCACCCCGACGCAACGTATCGGCCGCACCCAGCATGACCAGCGCGACCACCAGATAGCCCGAAAGTTCATCGGTCCAGGTGATCGGGGTTCCCAAAATATAACGATTGACCACGGCATAAGCGACCACCGCCATCATCAACAAAACGACACCGGCACCAGCGGCGGCGGCCAACCAGGAAACATAGGAAATAGCGCGATCAAAGACCGAGGGAGCGGCCAGCGCTCCCTCGGTTTCGATTTCATCTGACGATGTAAGTTTCATAAAAGAAACAACACTTACATCTTCGAGATCAGATCCAGCAATTTCTTGCCATCGTCGCCCGTCGCATCGGCGAAGGCCTTATCAAAAGCCGGGCCCATGACATTCTTCATGGCGGCAATTTCACCCGCCGTGTGGATATGCACCTTCATGCCTTTTTCGCGAAGCTGGGCAGGTGCCTTGGCGGCGGATTTTTCCGTCAAATCAATCGCCCACTGGGCGGCCTTGTCACCGGCAACCTTCAGTGCCGTCTTGTTGGCGGCCGACAGGCCATTATACCAGGCCGGGTTCAGGTAGCCGTGGAAGAACACGCTGAACAGGGGCGACACGGTGACGTGGTCCTGTACTTCGTAATACTTTCTGGAATAGGCCGCCGAAATATCGGTCAGGCCAGCGTCGATCACGCCGGTGCTGAGCGCCTGATAAACCTTGCTGCCCGACATGGCCGACGGGGCGGCACCAAGAGCAACGAGACCCGCATCGACAAGCGAATTGATGCCGCGAATTTTAACGCCCTTGAAATCAGCAGGCGCGATCAGCGGGGCCCCCTTGGAGGTGTAGGCCGACATGCGCGTGGTGAACAGCCAAACGGTGTTCTTGACGCCTTTTTCAAGCAGCTTTTCATCCAGGAATGCGGCGGCGGGTGACCCCGGCCATTTGGCCAGAACGTCCTTGTCGGTCACCGAATACGGCTTCAACGTCACGTTCATTGTGGGAACGGTTTTGCCCCACTGAAAGTTGACGGAAAAGGCACATTCGATATCGCCCTTGGCGACGGCGCCGATGTTCAGCTTTGCGCCGCGCAGACTGTTGGCACCGAACACCTGCACATCCAGATCGCCCTTGGACTGCGCTTTGACCTCGGCGGCCCACTTGTCGATCACCTGGGCGATGTGATGTTTTGGCGGCAACTGGTGGCTGCACCGCATTTCGGTGGCCGCTGCCCCCGTGGCATTGAACATCGATAAAACACCGGCGGATACGACCCCGGCGGAAAGTACGAATAACTTTTTCATGTCGTCTTCTCCCTGTCTTTATTTTAAAATTTTAGAACGTAACATTACGTGGTGGAGGCTTAGCTCCGTTTAGAGGCCGAAAGGTCGGCCGCATAGGTCAAATAACTTTCTTCGCGTTCCCGCAATCCCTGCAAATCGATGATCTCGTTAAATTCATCAAACTGCAACATGTCGGGGTCATAGCCGACCGTGGTGCCGTTGGCCGCAAGGTAGCCCATGAAGTCCCGCATGGCCTTGGCCACAACGAAGGTCGCAGCGACCGGGTAGGTCACGGCGGCAAAACCGATTTCGTCAAGTTCTTCCAGCGACAAAACGGGCGTCGATCCGCCTTCGATCATATTGGCCAGGTTGGGGCCATCGAGCTCGCTGCAAATGCGGCGCATCTGGGCCACATCGCGGGGGGCCTCGACGAACAAAAAGTCGGCACCGACCTCGTGATACATCGCCATGCGTTCGATCGCATCGTCCAGGCCGTTAACGGCATTGGCATCCGTGCGCGCCATGATCACAAAATCAGGATCCTGCCTGGCATCCAGCGCCGCCTTCAACTTGCCGATCATTTCCTGGGCGGGAATAACATCCTTGCCCGACATATGGCCGCAGCGTTTGGGGAACACCTGGTCCTCGATAAACATACCGGCCAGGCCCGCACGTTCATACATGCGCACCGTTCGCGCCGTGTTGGTAACATTGCCAAAGCCGGTGTCGCCATCACCGAAAAACGGTACGTCTATGACATCACAAATGCGGGCATAATGATCGGCCATTTCGGTTACGGAAAGCTGCGAGGTATCGGGCTGGCCCAGCAACGTGGCGGATGATGAATAGCCCCCCCCGGTCATGGCCTTGAAGCCCGCCGCGGCACCGATGCGGGCGGAAAGAGTATCGTGAATACCGGGCAGCAGCAGGATTTCAGGAGACTGGATCAACTGCTTGAAACGTGTGGTCTTGCGCATGAATTCGGATGTCCCCCCCTGTAATAATGTGCCGCAGTGTAACGGCAGGACAGCGCGGGGATCAACACCCTCAATTACCGAAGGGCTTTTGGCTGCGCGCTATTGGCGCATTTCTCTGCCTGCGAACTACCGTCCCCGTAATCAGGCGTCGACCATTGCCTTGAAGTTTTCAAACGAGCCGACCCAGAACCAGGCGATTTTGTCTTCATCCACTTCCACCCCGACGGTGCGGTTGCGCATACCCACACGAAATGAAAACACCGGCAAAGTAGCGTGGATTTTCTTAAAGCGTAATCCCGGGTGGCCGGGGCTTTCCTTCCACAGGCGGTAGTTTTTTTCGGCCAGCGTCTTGATTTGAGGCGGCAATTCGTCAAAGTGATTCCAGTACGGTTCCTCGCGCAGAAGGTGATCGTGGGGAATGGATATGAAGGTCCTAGACAAATTCTTTTCAATTTTCTTGAATTTCTTCAAGGCACCTGCGGCCTCTTTTTCAAGCCATAGCTGGGCCTTGGGCGTGGCGATTATCGTGTCCCATTCCGTCTTGTCTTCGACGCGTTCGATGATTTCCCAGGCGATCCGCTCGCAGTCCTCCGGCGGCAGGGATTTCAAGGCCTCGATGGCCCGGTCGATGAGTTTGTCCATTGAAAAAATTCCTTGGGGCGTAGGGTGACCAGTCGGCGCTTTATCACGCCTGGGTGGGCACGGTTCCGTGACCATACCCCCACCTTAAACCGATTATTGCCCCGGCGTAAATGTACCCACCAGATGATGCCGCTCGCCAGGGTAGGTCAACGTCACAAAGGTGATCGGCAGGCCGTCGTGCCAGGTCGTGCGTTCCACCGTCAGGCACGCAGCACCCGGCAAAATGCCCAGCATGGCGGCGGTGTCTTCATCCGCATTGACGGCGCGGATGACGTGTTCGGCCCGTGACCAGGGCACGTTTTCAACCAGCCAACGACCCGGCGGCGTTTCTTCAAAGGTTTTTGCCGCACAATCCGGAACCGCCTTCATATTAATGTAGCGTTCTTCAATCAGGATCACTTCACCGTCGCTTAAGTGGTTGCACAGCAAATGCAGCACCGGCGCACCCACGGCGATGCCCAGCCTGCCTGCCAATACGCGGTCGGCCCTGGCCGGCGTTTGCGCCGCAAGACGGTAGCCATAAGTGGCACCCGTGGCCGCCACTTCGTCGCCAATGTCGCGCAATTCCATGACCGCATGTTCGGCGGCCTGGTGGGCGACGAAGGTGCCGTTACGCCGGTGCCGCCGGACCAGCCCTTCGTCGGCCAGCATCTGCAAGGCCCGGTTAACCGTCATCCGCGAGGTTTTGAAACGATCCATAAAATCGTGTTCTGAAGGCAGGCGCGTGCCCGGTCCGTATTGGCCCAGCAGGATTGGCTGGGCGATGGCGCGCCTGATTTGACGATATAGGGGGCCGTCGCCATCCAGCTTGAAGTGCAGCTTGGCCGGGCTCATGGAACAAATAACAGACGGATCATCGAGGCTCCTTCGATTGATGTTTAGTCTATACAAAATAACTTGCGGCGTGTCCAGATCAATTGTATAGACAATTGGACAGAGAGGTCGTGGGAGGGTCATTCGTATGTCGATCAGGGTTGACCAGATTTGGCGCAACGCCCGCATCGCAACCATGCGAGCGGATGCCGGTGCCTATGGTATGATCGAAGGTGGCATCATTGCCGCCACTGGTGGTCGTATTGTCTGGGCCGGACAGGAAAGCGACGCGCCCGCCATGGACGGCGACGCCGTCATCGACCTTGAAGGTCGCCTGATAACGCCGGGCCTGATCGATTGCCATACCCATCTGGTTCACGCCGGTAATCGCGCCCTGGAATTCGAAGATCGCCTGAACGGCAAAACCTATGCCGAAATCGCCCACGCCGGGGGCGGTATTTTATCGACCGTCACCGCCACCCGCGCCGCCAGCCTGGATGACCTGATCACCCAGTCTTTACCGCGACTGGACGCCCTGATCGCCGAAGGTGTAACCACTGTTGAAATCAAATCGGGGTATGGTTTGAACATCGACAGCGAAATCAAGATGCTCGTCGCCGCCCGGCATTTGAGCCATCGCCGCGCCGTGCGCGTGATGACCACATACCTGGGCGCCCACGCCCTGCCGCCAGAGGCCGAGGGTAACAAGGACGACTATATTGAAAGCGTGTGCCGGGACCAGATCCCGGCCATCGCCAAGGGTAATCTGGCCGACGCCGTCGATGGGTTTTGCGACAATATTGCTTTTAGCCCTGAGCAAATCCGCGCCGTTTTCGAGGCCGCAAAAAGCCACGGCCTGCCGGTCAAACTGCACGCCGAACAGTTGAGCAATCAGGGCGGTGCGGCGCTGGCGTCTGAATTCGCGGCCCTGTCCGCCGATCACCTGGAACACCTGGACGAGGCCGGAGCCTTGGCCATGGCCAGGGCCGGGACCGTCGCCGTACTGCTGCCCGGCGCCTTTTATTTCCTGCGCGAAACCAAGGCCCCGCCTATCGAGCTGTTGCGCCGCCACGGCGTGCCCCTGGCCGTGGCCACCGATTGCAATCCCGGATCATCGCCGCTGACATCCATTTTGACCGCCATGAATATGGCCTGCACATTGTTTCGCCTGACCCCCGAAGAAGCCCTGGCCGGGGTCACAAGAAACGCCGCCCGGGCCCTTGGCCTTCGCCCGGAAACGGGCACCATCGCCGAAGGCAAGTCGTGCGATCTGGCGATCTGGAACGTGGAACGCCCCGCCGAACTTGTCGCCGCAATTGGTTTTAACCCCCTTTACGCGCGCGTCTGGCAAGGCTCATGAACGATCAAACCGTTACCATCAATCCGGGGTCGGCCCGGTTAAGCGACTGGCGCGACATCTATGATGGCGCTTCCTTTGTGGTATCACCATCGGCCAAAGACGACGTTGACCGGGCCGCCGCCGTGATCGAAAAAATCGTCGGCGCCGAAGACACCGTTTATGGCGTCAACACCGGCTTTGGCAAGCTGGCCCACCACCGCATCGCCGAAGCCGATCTCGCCACCTTGCAGGAAAACCTGATCGTCTCGCACGCCATTGGTATCGGTGATCCGCTACAGGAACCTGTCGTCCGCCTGATCGTGGCCCTTAAGGTCGGCAGTCTGGCGCGCGGCAATTCGGGCATTCGCTGGTCGGTCATCGAAGCCCTGCAAGCCATGATCGAATGCGGCGTCATGCCCGTCATTCCCGGTCAGGGATCAGTCGGTGCCTCGGGTGATCTTGCGCCCCTGGCGCACATGGCCGCGGCACTGATCGGCGTGGGTAACGTGCGTTACAAGGACCGGCTGTGCCCGGCAACCGAGGCCTTGGCCGAAGCCGGTTTAAGCCCGGTGCGACTGGCCCCGAAGGAAGGCCTTGCGTTGATCAACGGCACCCAGGTTTCGTGCGCGTTGGCGTTGGCCGGGCTGTTTAAAATCGGCCACGTTTTCAATGCCGCCCTGATCGCCGGGGCGCTGACGGTCGACGCCACCCTGGGGTCCGATGCTCCTTTTGATCCCCGCATTCACGCGCTGCGGGGACAGCCGGGTCAGCGCGACGTTGCCGCATCGTTGCAAATGTTGCTTGCCGACAGCAACATTCGCCAATCCCACGCGCAATGCGATCGCGTTCAGGATCCTTACAGCTTGCGCTGCCAGCCCCAGGTCATGGGGGCCTGTCTGGATTTATTACGCAGTGCCGCCAGGACCCTGGAAATCGAAGCCAATGCGGTGACCGATAATCCACTGGTTTTTGTCGAGACCGGCGAGGTCATTTCCGGTGGTAACTTCCATGCCGAACCGGTCGCCTTCGCCGCCGACATGATGGCCATGGCCGTGGCCGAGATCGGTTCGATTTCCGAACGCCGCACGGCGATGTTGATCGACGTCACCCTAAGCAGCGGCCTGCCAGCCTTTTTAACGACCGCGCCCGGCCTGAATTCAGGCTTCATGATCGCCCATGTGACAGCGGCGGCGCTGACGTCTGAAAACAAGCAACGCGCCCACCCCGCCAGCATCGACAGCCTGCCCACATCGGCCAACCAGGAAGACCACGTTTCCATGGCCACCCACGCCGCCCGCAGGCTGCTGGACATGGCCGACAACCTGGCCGGGATCATCGCCATCGAACTGCTGTGCGCCGCCCAGGGTGTTGATTTTCGCCAGCCCCTGAAAACCGGTCCGCGCCTGGGCCGGGCCCACGATGTGGTGCGCAAAATGGTCGCCCATCTGGGTGAGGACCGCTTTATGGCTCCCGACTTGAGCGCCGCCCAGGGGCTTGCCTTGAGTGGTGAATTATCCCATGCCGTCGGACAGGATGCCCTGCCGAATATTCTTTTTGGAGACCCCACATGACCCAGACATTCACCCGCAGCAATGCCCGCGAAATTCGCAGCCCGCGCGGCACGGAAATTAGCGCCAAAAGCTGGCTGACCGAAGCCCCCATGCGCATGTTGATGAACAACCTGGACCCGGATGTCGCCGAAGCCCCGCACGAACTTGTGGTTTACGGTGGCATCGGCCGCGCCGCGCGCAACTGGGAAGCATTTGATGCCATTGTCAAAAGCCTTAAAGGCCTGGAAGACGACGAGACGCTGATCGTCCAGTCGGGAAAGCCCGTTGGCGTTTTTCGCACCCACAAAGATGCCCCCCGGGTGCTGATCGCCAATTCCAACCTGGTGCCCGAATGGGCGACGTGGGAACACTTTAATGAATTGGACCGCAAGGGCCTGATGATGTACGGCCAGATGACGGCGGGATCATGGATTTATATCGGGTCCCAAGGCATCGTCCAGGGCACTTATGAAACCTTCGTTGAAATGGGGCGTCAGCATTTTGACGGTGACCTCAAGGGTAAATGGTTTTTGACCGGCGGCCTGGGCGGTATGGGTGGTGCGCAGCCAATGGCCGCGACCATGGCCGGGGCCTCGATGATTGCCGTGGAATGTCGCGCCTCGCGCATCGAGGCACGTTTGAGCAATGGCTATCTGGACACAAAAGCCGCGACCATCGACGAGGCTCTGGCGATCATCGAAGACGCCCACAAAAACGGCCGGGCGGTTTCCGTCGGCCTGCTGGGCAATGCCGCCGATGTCTTCCCCGATATGCTGGCCCGCGGCATTCGTCCCGATGCGGTCACCGACCAGACCAGCGCCCACGATCCCTTAAACGGTTACCTGCCGCAGGGCTGGACGCTGGAACAATGGGAAGACGCCATCGAACGCGACCCGGCTTCCGTCAGCCTGGCGGCCAAAAAATCCATGGCGGTGCAGGTCACGGCCATGTTGGGCTTTCAAAAGCTGGGCATCCCCGTCGTCGATTACGGCAACAACATTCGCCAGATGGCCAAGGAAATGGGTGTCGCCGATGCCTTTGATTTTCCGGGTTTCGTGCCGGCCTACATCCGTCCCTTGTTCTGCCGGGGCATCGGGCCGTTTCGATGGGCGGCCCTGTCGGGTGACCCTGAAGACATTTATAAAACCGACGCCAAAGTCAAAGAGCTGATGCCCGATAACCCGCACCTGCACAACTGGCTCGACATGGCGCGCGACCGCATTCAGTTCCAGGGCCTGCCCGCCCGGATTTGCTGGGTCGGTCTGGGCGACCGTCATCGCCTGGGCCTGGCGTTCAATGAAATGGTCGCGTCGGGTGAATTATCGGCACCCGTGGTGATTGGCCGCGATCACCTGGATTCAGGATCCGTCGCCAGCCCCAACCGGGAAACCGAAGCCATGAAAGACGGCTCGGATGCTGTGTCGGACTGGCCGCTTTTGAACGCCCTGATCAGTTGTGCATCGGGTGCCACGTGGGTCAGCCTGCATCATGGCGGCGGGGTCGGCATGGGCTATTCGCAACATGCCGGGCTGGTCATCGTCGCCGATGGCACGGACGACGCCGCCAAAAGATTAGAGCGTGTGCTGTGGAACGATCCAGCCAGCGGCGTCATGCGCCACGCCGACGCCGGTTACGAAGACGCCATCGAATGCGCCAAAGAACACAACCTGAATTTACCGGGAATACTTTAACGAACCACCGAACCATGTTTTGAAATAACCACCTAAAACTCGACAACAAGGGAGATCAGAAAAATGTTAAAATCAAACACGTTCAAGACAATCGCCTTGGCCATCGCTGTATCTATCGGCGGCGGTGCGGCAATGGCCGACACCATCAAGATCGGCATCAATGTTCCCCTGACCGGCTTCGCCGCCGCCGACGGCAAGTCAGCCCTGACCGGCGCCCAACTGGCCGTCGAACAGGCCAACGCCGCGGGCGGCATCAAGGGCACCAAGATCGAACTGGTTGTCTATGACGATCAGGCATCGCCCAAGGAATCCGTACCCATCGCTACCCGCCTGACCACCCAGGACAAAGTTGTCGCCGCCATTTCAGGCAGTTATTCCGGTGCCACCCGCGCCGCCGCCGGGGTTTTTCAGGCCGCCGGAACCCCTTACATTGCGGCCTTTGCCGTGCATCCGGATATTACGCGCGCCGGAAATTATGTTTTTCGCACATCCTTCATGGGCGATGTACAGGGCCGCGCCGGTGCCAAGCTGATCGGCGATACATTGGGTAAAAAACGCGTCGTCGTCATCACCTTGAAAAATGACTTCGGTAAATCCCTGGCTTCGGGCTTCAAAGGCGCCGCCGGGAAATTTGGCATCAACGTCGTCAATGAATACGAATACAGCATCAAGGACCGTCAGTTCGGCCCCATCGTATCCAAGGTCAAGGCCGACACCCCTGACGCCATTTACGCCACCGGTTATTTCTTTACCGCCGGGCCACTGGTCAGCCAGTTGCGCGCCGCCGGGATCACCGTGCCGATCATCGGTCAGGAAGGGTATGACAGCGACAAGTTCATCGCGATTGCCGGTAAGGCCAGCGAAGGCGTGATCATCACCACGTCGCTGGACCGGGATTCTGAAAGCGCCGTGACCCAGGACTTCATTGCAGCGTTTGAGAAAAAAGCAGGCTTCGGTGCCGACATGGTCGCGGCATCCGGTCATACCGCCATCAAGGTTCTGGTCGATGCCATGGGCAAGGCCGGTTATACCGACCGCAAGGCCCTGCGCGACGCCATCGCCAGCGCCAAGGTGGTTGCATCGACCGGCACCATTTCGTTCAACGGCCTGGGCGAAGTGCGCAAGGACGTGCAGGTTCAACAGGTCAAAAATGGCAAATGGCATCGCCATTCGATCATCAGCGATCCTGTCCTGTTGGCACCTCCTGCTGAATAATCCGATGCTTTAATACTGGAAGCGGCCTTAAATAAAAGGGCCGCTTCCAGATTTCTAGAGAGTTTTCACATGCTCGCATACGAACTCATGGTCCAGGGCCTGGTGCAAGGCAGCATATACGCCCTGATCGCGGTCGGGTTGACCCTGGTTTACGGACTGTTGCGTATTCTCCATGTCGCCCATGCCGGGCTGTTTACGCTGGGCGGATACCTGTGTGTGCTGATAACCAACGCCACGGGCAGTTTTCTGTTGTCCATGCTGATCGCCATGCCCGTCGTTGGCGTGCTGGGCATTGTTATTTACCGATTATGTTATCAACCTATTCTGGACAAGCCACCCTATGTGGCGCTGATCGCCTCCATCGGATTGTTTATCGCCATGGAGGAAATCTTTCGTCTGGTTTTCGGGCCCTACGGAATTTCCTACGCCGAACCACCGCTGAGCAATTCCATACAAGTCTTTACCGCCAACCTGCGCGAGGCGGAACTGGTCACCCTGGCGGGATCGCTGGTGTTGATCGGTGGCCTCGCGCTTTTGGCTGCCAAAACGCGCATCGGTGTTGCCTGGCGGGCCACCGTTACGGACCCTGAAATGGCCCAGTCGTTCGGCATCGACATTATTAAAGTGCGCTACCTGAATTTTTTCATAGGCTCAGCACTTGCCGCCGCCGCCGGTGGGCTGGTTGCCGTGCTGAATAACCTGGTCGAACCGACCATGGGCAGTGTTCCCAGTTACAAGGCGCTGGCGATCATCGTGCTGGGCGGCCTTGGCGATGTGCGCGGCACTCTTATCGCGGCGTTGGCCCTGGGCGTGATTGAAAGCTTCGGGACCATTTACCTGGGCGCGATCCTGGACCGCGACGCCATCGCTTTTGCCTTCCTGATTTTGGTTTTAATGGTTCGCCCGCAAGGGCTTTTTGGCAAGGCATAAGGCATGGAATACGCCATCACCCTGGGCATCCTTATGGGCATCAGCATTATTCTGGCCCTTAGCCTGAACCTGATATCGGGATACTGCGGCCAGATCAGCCTGGGTCATGCCGCCTTTTACGGCACAGGTGCCTATTGCGCCGCGCTAATGACCAAGGCGGGCTTGCCGTTTTTTGTCGCCTTGCTGGCCGGTGCCGGTTTGGCCGGGCTGTTGGGGTTGCTTGTCGGGCTGGCCTCCTTGCGGGTACGTCATGATTTTTTAGCAATCACCACCATGGGGGTCGGCTTTTTGTTTATCGGCATCGTCCGGCAACAGGATTGGCTGGGCGGTGAAATGGGCATTTACAACATTCCCGATACGGGGCTTAGCAAAGGCTGGTTCCTGGTTTTGGTGCTGGCCATCGCCGCCGCCGTTGCCTTGTTCAGCCTGTATGTCAAACGGTCGTGGATGGGCTTTGCCTTCGATGCCGTTGCCGATGATGAAGACACCGCCCGGATGATCGGCATTGATGTGTCGCGCTACAAACTGACCGCCTTTGCCATGGGCACCGCCATCGCCGGTTTGGCCGGTGGCCTGTACGCCCACGACATCAAATACATCGGCCCCGACAGTTTCGGATTTGTTGAATCCATCATGATTTTGTCCATGGTTGTGGTCGGCGGCATCGGGTCGGTTCCCGGTGTTATTCTTGCCGCTGCGTTATTGAGCGTGTTGCCGCAGTGGTTACAGTTCATTGCCGAATACAAATTGCTGATTTACGGCGTCTTGCTGTTTGCCGTCATGCGGTTCAGCCCCGGTGGCCTGGCCCAGATCGCCGACCAATTGTGGAACCGCATACGCAAACGTGATGCGCCAAAGGATGGTGCGTCATGAATGCGGTGCTTGATGTGCAAGGTATCTCCATCAATTTTGGTGGCGTGCAGGCGCTGCAAGATGTCAGCTTTGATGTTGCCAAGGGCGAATTGCTGGGCCTGATCGGGCCCAACGGGGCGGGCAAGACAACCGCCATGCGATCCATCACCGGTGTCGTCACACCGCAGCAGGGATCGGTCACGCTTGATGGCCGCAACCTGACGGGCAAATCCGTCAGTCAACGCGTCCGGCTGGGCCTGGGGCTGTCCCAACAAATCGTCAAGCCGTTCAAATCCATGACGGTCGCCCAAAACGTCGCCCTGGCCGCGGGCACCGCCAAAACCCGCAACCCCCTGCACGCATTGTTTATCCGCGACCGTTCGGCCGAAATGCAACAAGCCCGACACTTGCTGGACCTGTTGGGCATTGGCCATGTGGCCGACGCCCAACCCGGCGAATTGCCGTTGGGTTTTCTTAAACGGTTGGAACTGGCCCGCGCCCTGGCCCTGGAACCCCATGTCCTGCTGCTCGACGAACCATTGGCCGGGTTGAACCAAACCGAAGCGGCCCAACTTGCCGACACCATCGCGACCCTGAACCAACAAGGGCTGACCACCGTGCTGATCGAACACAACCTGGGCGAAGTGATGCGCATTTGTTCCCGCCTGGTCGTTTTGGACAACGGCCGGAACTTGAAATCCGGCGCGCCCAAATCCGTCATGGCCGATGCCGATGTGCGCGCCGCCTATTTAGGGGAAGGGGTTTCAAATGATCAAACTCACTGACCTGACCGTCGGTTACGGCGACCTGCACGCCACCCACGGCATTAACCTGGAAATCAACAAGGGCGATGTGTTCGCCCTGATCGGCACCAATGGGGCGGGGAAATCATCCACCCTGATGGCCATCGCCGGGCACACCAAAGTGATTTCCGGCAGCATCGAATTCAATGGCCGGGACATCACCAATCAGGCGGTTCACAAGCGGGTCAACGGCGGCATCGCCATTTCGCCCGAAGGTCGGCGACTGTTTCCCGACCTGAGCATCGAAGAAAACCTGACCGTCGGCGGCTATTCACGAACCAAAGAAGAAAACTTGAAAAACAGGGCCACCGTGCTGGACCTGTTCCCGCGCCTGGGCGAACGGCTGGGCCAACAGGCGGGCACGTTATCAGGCGGCGAACAACAAATGCTGGCGATCAGCCGCGCCTTGATGAGCAGTCCTGAATTCCTGATGATCGACGAAGTTTCCCTGGGCCTGATGCCCAAGGCCGTCGACATTTGTTATCAGGCGGTCGAACGCCTGAGCGAACGCGGCATCACGGTGATGTTTGTTGAACAAAGCACGGCGCGCGCCCTGGCCGCCGCCACCCGCGTTTGCGTTTTGGAATCAGGTAACGTCGTCTGGCAGGGCACCGCGTCAGAGGCCAAAAACGACCCCGCACTGGGCAGCATGTTCATGGGGCTACAACAGGACTGATCCGGCTTTAAGCCTAACCCAGCAAGCTCCAGAACATGCGGGCCGAGGTCAGGAACAGGAACAGGGCGAAGGCTTTGCGCAACATCGCGGGTTCGATGGCGTGGGCGATTTTGGCGCCCCAGGGGGCGGCGATCATGGTCGCGGGGACAATCAGCGCGAAGCCGATGCCGTTGGCGTAGCCTAAGGAAAACGGCGGCAGGTTTGCAGCCTCCAGGCCAGAGGTTATGAAACTGATGGTGCCGGGCAGGGCGATGATCAGGCCGATGGCCGAGGCCGTGCCGACGGCGCGGCGGATCGGGTAGTTGAAGGCCGACAGGATCGGCACACTTAACGTGCCGCCGCCAATGCCCATCATCACGGAAAAGAAGCCGATCACGGTCGCGATGGCGTGCTTTACAAAACCGCCCGGAAGCCGGTCCGAAACGACCATGCCTTCCTTGCGAAAAGCCATGTTGACCGACACAATAATGGCCACCACGGCAAAGACCGCCGTTAGCACCCAACCCTTGGCCGAAGCGCCCAACACCGCACCCACCAGCACGCCAACGGCAATGGCCGGGGCCCAGGATTTAAGCAAATCCCAATCGACAGCACCTTTTTTGTGATGCGCCCGCATGGACATGATCGAGGTCGGGATGATCGTCGCCAGCGATGTACCGACGGCCAGGTGCATGCGCACGGCCTCGTCAATCCCCAACAGCGGAAACAGGTTGAACAGCACCGGCACAATAACAATGCCGCCGCCCACCCCCAGCAACCCGGCCAGCACACCGGCGATAAGGCCCGTGCCCAAAAGCACGGCGGCAAAGGTGACGAGAAAAACAGGATCGGCGATCAGGGCGTCAGTCATGGGGCTATATCGGGCACTTGGGCCAGTTTGTCAATTCCGACAAAAAGCTCGCAAGGGATTGAACATGCTTGTAACGTGTTGACAAGGTTATATCATCTTGTTTCGTATCGTGGCGAAACGGTTTCTATCCTGACGGGGAGTAGGTGGCGAAATGAAACGCAGCGCATCAGAACCAAAAAGCAAACTTATCGACCAGATCATAAGTGGAGCCAAGAAAAAGTATCGCGGCAAAAAAGCCCAAACAGAAGCAACCGACTTCATTCGCCGGTATTACAACGCCGTGCCGCCCGGCGACCTGGTTGGCGAAAGTGCCGAAAACCTTCTGGGTGCGGCGCTTAATCACTGGGATCTGGCGGCCACGCGCAAATCCGGTACCGCAAAAATCAAGGTCTATAACCCGACAGTCGCCAAAAATGGCTGGACGTCGAGCCACACTATTGTCGAAATCGTCAACGACGACATGCCGTTTTTGGTGGATTCCATCGCCGCTGAACTGAACCGCCTTAAACTGACCCTGCACCTGGTGGTGCATCCCCAGTATGAAGTCGAACGGGGAAAAACCGGAAAATTGCTGGGCCTGGTCGCGGCGGGACAAACATCCAAAACCTCGCGCGGTGAATCCTTTATGCAGCTACAGGTGACGGCGCAATCGGGCAAGCGCTTAAGCGAAATCCGTGACCGCATCGACGTCGTTATCAATGACGTCAGGGCCTGCGTCGAAGATTGGCTGGCCATGCGCCAACAGATGTCGCTGATTGTCGATGAACTGATCTCGTCACCAAAAAAGATTGCGCGGGAAGAAAGCGACGAAGCCCGGCAGTTCCTGGAATGGGTCCATAACGACCATTTCACATTCCTTGGATACCGGGAATACGACTATCCGTCCAAGGGCCGCACCAAAAGCTCTGCCATTACCGTTAACCGTAAATCGGGTCTTGGCGTTTTGCGCGACCCCAAAGCCGTGGTTTTTCATGAACTGCGCGATCTTTCCGCCATGCCCAAAAACATGCGCAACTTCATCGAACATGGCGACCTGGTGATGGTCAATAAATCCAATTCAAAGTCGACGGTACACCGCCCCGTTCACATGGATTCAATCGGCATCAAGAAATACGACAAAAACGGTAACGTTGTCGGCCAGCGTATCTTTGTCGGGCTGTTTACATCTTCGGCCTATAACCGGTCCCCCCGGGACATTCCCCTGCTGCGCCGGAAAATTGAAACCACCTTCAATTCCACAGGATTTGAACCCGCCAGCCACGACGGCAAGGCGCTATTGAATATTTTAGAGACCTATCCGCGCGACGAATTGTTCCAGGTGTCCGAAGAAGGCCTGCTGGAAACGGCCATGGGCATCCTGCATTTGCAAGACCGCCAACGGGTCGCCCTGTTTGCCCGCCGGGATAATTTTGAACGCTTTATTTCCTGTCAGGTTTACGTTCCGCGCGACCAGTATTCCATGGCCCTGCGCGAACGCATGCAGGCCATTTTATCCGATGCCTTCGATGGTGAGGTGATGGCCCATTACGCACAGTTGGGTGATTCACCGCTGGCCAGGTTGCATGTAATTTTCAAAACCACACCGGGTAAGATTCCGGTTTATGACGTGCGCCGGCTTGAAGGTCTTTTGATCGAAGCCGCCAGGTCGTGGTCCGGTCGCCTGAACGAAGCCCTGATCAAGGCCCACGGCGAAGAAGCCGCACATCATTTGTTCGAACGTTATAAATCTGCGTTTAGTGCCGCCTTCCAGGATCGCTTTACCGCCGTTCAGTCCCTGGCCGACATCGACACGATCGAACGCACGCTCGAATGTGGCGAACTGGGCATGAGCCTGTATCGACCCGCCAATGCCGAACCCGACCGGGTCGGCTTCAAGGTTTACAATGTCGATCAGGCCATTCCCCTGTCCGACGTTTTACCCATGTTGGAAGACATGGGCCTGCGCGTGCTTGACGAAGTGCCCTACCGGGTGCGGGTGCGCCTGGACAGTAAGCGGGTTGTCATGATTCATGACTTCGGATTGCAAACCCGCGACGGGTCGACCGTTAACCTGGCCGCCGTTCGGGAAAAATTCCAGCAGGCCTTCGCCCGTGTGTGGAACCATGACATCGAAAGCGATGGCTTCAATGCGCTGGTTATGCGTGCCGGGTTGGGCTGGCGCGAAGTTGTCGTGTTGCGGGCCTATTGCAAATACCTACGGCAGGCCGGGATCGCCTATTCACAGGATTACATGGAACAAACGCTGTCCAATAACCCGCAATTGACGCGCAATATCGTCGATATGTTCAACGCCGGCTTCGATCCCAAAATCAAAGACGGCAATGCGCGCATCAAGCGGATTCAAAAGCAGCTGGATGCGGGCCTTGAAAACGTGGTCAGCGCGGATGAAGATAAAATCATCCGCCGCTTCGTCAACCTGGTCACATCCACCCTGCGGACCAACTTCTTCCAGCTTGGGGAAGATGGCGGCCCGAAATCCTATTTGTCGATCAAGCTGGACAGCATGGCCGTTGACGACCTGCCACTGCCCCGACCCTTGCGCGAAATATTCGTCTACAGCCCCAGGGTCGAAGGCGTTCACCTGCGCTTTGGCCTGGTCGCCCGTGGCGGCTTGCGCTGGTCAGACCGGCGCGAAGATTTCCGCACCGAAATCCTGGGCCTGGTCAAGGCCCAACAGGTCAAGAACACGGTCATCGTACCGGTCGGGTCGAAGGGCGGTTTCGTGGTCAAGAATTCGCCGCCGCCGTCGGACCGGGACGCCTTCATGGCCGAAGGCATCGCGTGTTACAAAATTTTCATCTCGGCCCTGCTCGACATCACCGACAATCTGGATGGCAACAAACTCATCAAACCGCCGCGCACCGTCAGGCGCGATGGCGATGATCCTTACCTGGTGGTTGCCGCCGACAAGGGCACCGCAACATTTTCCGATATCGCCAACGGCGTGTCGCAAAAATATGGCTTCTGGCTGGGCGATGCTTTCGCATCGGGTGGCAGCGTCGGTTATGATCACAAGGGTATGGGCATCACCGCGCGCGGCGGTTGGGAATCCGTTAAACGGCATTTCCGCGAAATGGGCGTAAACACCCAGCAGGAAGATTTCGACGTGGTCGGTGTTGGCGACATGTCGGGCGATGTGTTCGGCAACGGCATGTTGCTGTCGCCCCATATCCGGCTGATCGGCGCCTTTAACCACATGCATATTTTTGTCGATCCCGATCCAGATCCTGCAAAAACCATTGTCGAACGCAGGCGTATGTTCAACATGCCGCGCTCGTCATGGACCGATTTCAATACCAAGTTGCTTTCCAAGGGCGGCGCCATATACGAACGGTCCGCCAAGACCATAAAGCTTACGCCGCAAATCATGGCCCGCTTCGAGATCGAAAAAGAAACCGTTACGCCGAACGATCTGCTTGGCGCTTTATTGCGTGCCAAGACCGACCTGTTATGGTTTGGCGGCATCGGCACATATCTTAAAAGCAGCGAAGAAAGCCATGCCGAAGTGGGCGACCGGGCCAACGACGCCATTCGCATCAACTCACGCGAACTGAATTGCAAAGTGATCGGCGAAGGAGCCAACTTAGGAGTTACTCAACGGGCCCGGATCGAAGCCGCCCTGCATGGCGTGCGCCTGTATGCGGATTCCATCGATAATTCCGCCGGTGTCGATTGTTCGGATCACGAAGTCAACATCAAGATCCTGATCGACACGGCCATCCGCAACGGCGACTTGAAACCCGCCCGGCGCACCGCCTTGCTGGCCAGCATGACCGACGAAGTCGGCCTGCAATGCCTGGTCGATAATTACCTGCAGACCCAGGCCATCAACATGATCCTGGCCGAAGGCATGGTGGTGTTTGATAATCAGGTCCGGCTCATGCGCATGCTTGAAAAATCGGGCCGCTTGAACCGCGAGGTCGAATTCCTGCCCGATGACGAAGTGCTGGTCGAACGTTCAGGGTCGCGCATTGGCCTGACCGGACCGGAAGTGGCGGTTTTGATGTCGTATTCAAAAATCTGGATCAACGAAGAACTGCTGGCGTCTGACGTGCCCGACGATCCCGAACTGCACGAAGAACTGATCGTCTATTTCCCCACGCCTTTACGCAAAAAGTTCGAAAAAGGAATCTTGTCGCACCGGCTGAAACGCGAAATTGTCGCAACGCTGGCAACCAATTCCGTCGTCAATCGCGGCGGCGGCAGTTTTGTCAATCAGATGATGGAACGCACCGGCATGCCCGCCAGCGACGTGGTGCGTGCCTATCTGATCGCCAGGCGGGTTTTGAACATGCGTTCAATCTGGGGCCAGATCGATGCCCTGGACAACAAGGTTCCCGCGTCTCTCCAGACCGACATGCGCCTTGAAACCAACAAGCTTCTCGATTGGGTGACATTGTGGTTCCTGCGCAACGGACGGCGGCCCCTGGATATTGGCAGCCATGTTCAGGAATTCACCGATGGCTTTAAAAGCCTGTACAGTCAGCTGAGTGCATTTTTACCCAAACACTACATGGCCGACGTTATCCGCCGGGGCCAGCCCTATGTCGATGCCGGGGTACCAGAAGACCTGGCCCACAGCATCGCCGGGCTGGTCAATTTGTTTTCCGGTTGCGACATCATCCGCCTTGCCGTTGCCCGAAAAATTCCCGTGGCCGATGCCGCCCGATATTATTACGCCATCGGCACCCGTTTTCATCTGGGTTCCCTGCGCGCCGCATCGGACCGCCTGGAAGCGCAGAACCACTGGCAAAAGCTGGCCATCGCCGCATTGATCGAGGAAATTTACAGCCACCAATTGGCCCTGGCCTCACAGGTGCTGGATTCAGTCGGGCCGAAAAAATTGCCCGCGGCCGAAACCGCCATCACCGCCTGGGTCGGCAACAATGCGATCGCCGTGGAACGAACGGAACAACTTATATCCGAACTATCGGCCACCGACATCAACGATCTGGCGATGATCGCCGTCGCCAGCCGACAGTTGCGAACGCTGGCTCAAAGTCCGGCAAGCTAGGAGACCCGCCATGGCACACGGCACCAAACCGGACAAACGCTCGCTGATGTCCTGGTGCCTGTATGATTGGGCCAATTCAGCCTTCACCACGGTCGTCGTCACCTTCGTTTTTGCCACCTACTTTGCCAAATCCGTCGCCGTGGACCCGGTTAGCGGGGCCGCGCAATGGGGTTATGCCAACAGTGTATCGGCCATCCTGATTGCCCTGATCGCGCCAATTCTGGGGGCCATCGCCGACAAGGGCGGCAGGCGCAAGCCGTGGATCTTCGCCTTTACCGCCCTGTCCGTGATCTTCACCGCCGGGCTTTGGTTTGTAGAGCCCGACCCGTCTTTCATCATGATGGCCCTGGTACTGATGATCCTGGCCAACGTGGGCTTTGAAATGGGCATCGTCTTTTACAACGCCATGCTGCCCGACATCGCACCCAAATCCATGATCGGGCGGGTATCAGGGTGGGCCTGGGGGCTTGGCTATTTTGGTGGGCTGGGTTGCCTGATCATTATCCTGACCGGGTTTGATACGACGTCGCTTATGCAAATTCGCGCGACATCCATCCTGGTCGCTGTCTGGTTCGCAGTTTTTGCCATCCCGCTGTTTTTGTTCACGCCCGACAATCCGACCAACGGACTTAGCTGGGGCGAGGCCGTTAGCGGTGGTTTGCAATCCCTTAAAAACACCCTGCGGCGGGTACGCGATTATCGCGACATCATGCGATTCCTGATCGCCCGCATTGTTTACAACGACGGCCTGATCACCCTGTTCGCCATGGGCGGTGTGTTTGCCGCCAGCGCCTTTGGCATGACGACAAACGAAATTTTGCAATTCGCCGTGTTCATCAATATTACCGCTGGCATCGGTGCCATCGGATTTGCCTGGATCGACGACTGGATCGGTTCGAAACGCACCATCCTGATTTCCCTGGTTGGCCTGGTCATCCTGGGCGGTATCGTCATTAACGTTGAAAGCAAAACAATGTTTCTGGTGTTTGGGTCAGCGCTCGGCTTTTTCGTCGGCCCCGTGCAGGCGGCCAGCCGTTCCATGATGGCGCACCTGGCACCTGAAAACCTGCGCACGGAAATGTTCGGCCTGTTTGCCTTTTCGGGCAAAGCAACGGCATTTTTGGGACCTTTGTTGTTTGGCCTGGCAACCGCTGCCACCGGCACCACCCGCGCCGGTATCGCCGTAATCCTGGCCTTCTTCCTGATCGGTGGTTTGTTGCTGCTAAGCGTTCCCGACAAACGCCGGGATGACTAAAATCCACCCCCTTAAAGATATGCCTTCCTCGGGCGGCAGATACACCGTTGTTACATAATTGAACGCGGGTTTTAAGAAGCACCGGCAAAGGCTTTGAATTCTGAAATTTCGGGCGACCGATGCACGAATATTTTCAGAACCACACAGGGCTTTATATGATCGTGTCGATGGTAAAAATCACATGGGAAATATCTATAAAGGACGTCATACTCTCTTCAGGTCGGGGTTGTATCTTCCTGGATGTTGCGACCGTAGGACGTGGCGAGGGGGAAGGTTCAGATAAGAAAAGGCCCACCCTGAAAGTATAGAAAATCAAGCCCTGAAGGCACGACAACCATGGCAATACCTGACCCGTCTGAAGCCGCATTGATGCGACAATCCAAGGCAGAACTTGTCGATCAGGTAATGGCGTTGACGCGTCGGCTTAAAGATCAGGAAGCCGTTACCGAGCAAAAGGATAGCAAACTCGAACAGCAGTTGCGCAAGGCGATCGAGATGCTGCCGCATCCAGTCATTATTTATGATCTGGATGATTGCCTGGTTTTCTTTAACCAGGCTTATCACGATTTCTTTCCCTACATGCCGCCGCTGGATGATGTGGTCGGCATTCACTTCCTCGATTTTATCCAGCATTCAATCGATGCACCGGGGGTTGTCGTTGACCCCCTTTTACAAGAAGACCTCAAGGCTTATCAGGCAAAACGCCTGGACAGGCTGCACAATCCACAGCAAGGCGCGTTAGAGCAATTTACATCGGGGCGTTGGCAGCTGGTGTCGGAACACAGGATGGAAGGCCTTGGATTTTTTTCAATCCGCCAGGACATAACGGACAGGGTTATGGCCGAACACGCGCTTGCCGCAGCCGAAGACCAGTTAAGAGACGCGATCGAAAGCATCTCGGAAGGCTTCGCGCTTTTTGACCCCCAAGGGCGGCTCCTCATCGCCAATAGCCGGTACAAGGAATTTTATAACTATTCCGACGAAGACGCAGCCCCTGGTGTTCATATGCACGACCTGGGACGACTGGACCTGGCGCGCGAAACCGTGGTCCATGACGGCGTGGCCAGCGACTACCTTGAACGCCGGGATTCCGACCGTAAATTGCAGGACATCGCGATCATTCAGCTGAAGGATGGGCGCATCCTTGCAACCCGCGACAGAAAAACCTCTTCGGGGGGTATCGTCAGCGTTCAAGAAGACATCTCTGAGCGCAAACACGCCGAACAACAATTACTGCTACAGGCAACCATCGACCATGTAACCGGGTTGCCCAACCGGGCCCTGCTGTTCGACCGGCTAGCCCAATCCATGGAACATGCCCGCCGCCAAAAGCGGAACATTGGTTTGATCTTCGTCGACCTTGACCATTTCAAGAAAATCAATGATTTGCACGGCCACGCCGCAGGGGATCAGTTGTTGAAACAAACGGGGCAAAGGCTGAACCAGCTCATCCGTCATGGTGACACCGTGGCGCGCCTGGGCGGGGATGAATTTGTCATCCTTCTCAATGACGTTGAAATGCCGGGTGGCCCGGAAGTTGTTGCAGGGAAGATCATTGAGGCTTTCGTCGATCCTTTCTGTCTCGATGGCCACGAGACATTCACCACCGCCAGTCTTGGTATTTCGATCTATCCCGATGACGGGGAAGATGCTGAAACGCTTTTGAAAAACGCCGACGCCGCCATGTACAATTCCAAGCGAAACGGGCGCAACACATTCAGTTTTTTCGTCCCCGGCCGCAACGACTAGAGCGCGCCCGCAGGGACACTTACCTAAAAAAACAACAAATAATACGCCGCTTGACACGGCGTCAACCATCCTTTACTTGTCACTGTGTCAATCAACGCTGTATCAGGAAAACAACCGCTACATAAAGGAATGAACCATGGCCACCTACATGATTGCCCGCTACGACATCGAAAACCCGGAAGAATATATGCGCTACGCCCTTGCCGCCGACTCGTTGCTGGAAAAGCACGGCGGCGAGCTTTTGGTTGCCGACGATCAGGCAACGTCAATTGAAGGGCAGGGCGGATGCGTCAGCGCCGTCGTGGCGTTTGATACACAAGAAGCCGCCATGGAATTTTATAATGACCCGGACTATCAGGCCCTGAAAAAAATCAGGCTCGGCGCCACAACAAACGGCTCCGTCGTTATTGCGACAAGCAACAACGCAGCTTGAGGGGCACGACCCTTAATGCCTGAAATGCCGCATGCCGGTGAAGACCATGGCGAGACCGGCTTCATCGGCCGCTGCGATCACTTCATCATCGCGCATGGAACCGCCGGGTTGAATCACCGCCGTGGCCCCCGCTTCTGCCGCAGCAAGCAGGCCATCGGCGAACGGGAAGAACGCGTCAGACGCCACCACCGAACCAATCGCCCAGCTTTCGCTGTCGCCCGCAACCTTCGCCGCGTCGGCGGCTTTCCAGGCGGCAATGCGGGAAGAATTTACGCGGCTCATCTGCCCTGCACCAACACCCACGGTGGCACCGTTCTTGACATAAATAATGGCGTTCGATTTAACGTGCTTGGCAACCGTATAGGCGAATTCAAGATCAGCCCGTTCGGCATCGGTCGGCTGACGTTTGCTAACCACTTTCAAGTCTTCAAACAACCGGTTATCGCGTCCTTGCAACAGGTAGCCACCGGAAAGCGAGCGTATGGTCATGCCCGTCGTCGCCGGGTCCGGCATGTCGCCGGTGGCCAGTACCCGCAGGTTCTTCTTGGTCCCCAAAATCGCCAGGGCTTCTTCATCAATTGAAGGGGCGATGATGACTTCGGCGAACAGGGACTGGATTTCTTCCGCCGTTTCACCGTCAAGCGCACGGTTCAATGCGATGATGCCGCCAAAGGCGCTTTCCGTATCGCACGCCAGAGCCCGCAGGTAGGCTTCCTTCAGGGTGCCGCCGGTGGCGACGCCACACGGGTTGGCGTGTTTGATGATGGCGCACGCGGTGTCTTCAAATTCGGCGACCAATTCAAAGGCCGCATCGGTATCGTTTAGGTTATTGAAGCTGAGTTCCTTGCCCTGAAGCTGGGTCGCCGTGGCGACACCGGGGCGATTGTCGCCATTGGTATAAAATGCCGCTTCCTGATGCGGGTTCTCGCCGTACCGCATGGTTTGTTTGCGCACGCCCCCAAAGGCGATGCGGGTGGGCAGGGTATCGCCCAGTTGGGCAGCGAACCAGCCGCTGATGGCGGCATCGTAAGACCCAGTGCGGGCATAGGCACCGGCGGCCAGACTGCGGCGGAAATCATCGGTGGTAGCACCTCCGTTATCGGCCATTTCCTGCATCAGGCGGGGATAGTCGCCAGGGTCGACAACGACGGTAACAAACGCGTGGTTCTTGGCCGCGGCACGGATCAACGCCGGGCCGCCGATGTCGATGTTTTCGATGCAATCATCAAAGGCCGCCCCTTTGGCGACGGTCGCCTCGAAGGGATACAAATTAACGCACAACAAATCGATGGGGGCGATGTTGTGTTGTGCCATGGCCGCTTCGTGTTCAGCGTTACCGCGCACGGCGAGCAGGCCGCCATGAATGGTCGGCTGCAGGGTCTTGACCCGGCCATCCATGATTTCGGGAAATCCGGTATGGGTGGAAACTTCGACCACCGGCACCCCGGCATCGCCAAGCGCCTTGGCCGAACCACCGGTCGAAAGGATTTCAACCCCCTGGCCGGCAAGGAATTTTCCCAGCTCGATAAGGCCGGTTTTATCGGAAACGGAAATCAGGGCGCGGCGAATGGGCGAAGGTTGGGTGGTGGTCATCGTGCTGGGGTGCTCCTGCGATCAGGCGTTGGTCCATATGATGATGCGGGATATAGCAGAAAACATAAGGAGAAATCCACACCCCTTCGGGCGGTTTGGTGCATATCAGGTTTGCACCCCAGCCCGGGTCTTCTTTCAAGACTTAAACTGTGGCTGTATTGTCGACCACCGCCGGCAGGGAAATGATGAACCGGCAGCCGCCCTCCACATTGCAAGCGGTAATGGTTCCGGCCATTTCGGTGATGATGCCGTAACTGATGGACAGGCCCAGGCCGGTGCCCTTGCCGACGTCCTTGGTGGTGTAGAAGGGCTCGAAAATACGTTCCAGCGTTTGCGCTTCAATGCCACCACCACTGTCCGTTACGATAATTTCAATGGCGTCATCGCCCTGGTCGTCAGCGATACGTATGTCTATCGCCTTTCGGGTCGACCCCGCATTTTCAGTGATGGCGTCGCGCGCATTGCTCAATAAATTAAGCAGGACCTGTTCCAACTGCACCTGATGGCCCATGACCGAACGGCAGGTCTCTGGCCGGTGGGTCGTCACCTCGATCCCGGCCAAATTCAATTGTTGGCCCATCATGCTGACAACGCCTCGCACCACCGCCACCGGGTCGACCTTTTCCTGTATATTGCCAGGCTTGCGCCCAAAAACACGCATGTGGTCGATTATCGCCGCGGCCCGTTCCGTTTGTTTGGTAATCCGGGTCAGCTTGGCGATCAGGTACTCTTCATCGGCGAGACCCTTTTTGGCCTTGCGAACAATATTTTCAGCCGCCATGCGAATGATGTGAAGGGGCTGGTTCAGTTCGTGGGCAACCCCCGTCGCCATTTCGCCCAGGGTCGCCATCTTCGAAGACTGGATCAACTGTTCCTGCATGGCCTTGCGTTCAAAAATTTCCTGTTCCAGTGCTGCCGTGCGCTCCCGAACCGTTTCCTCAAGGCCATCTTCGCGCTCTTTGATAATGCTGGACATGTTGCCAAACGACCTGGCCAAAACACCCAGTTCGTCATTGCTGTCAAGATTGATGATCTCGCCATACCGGCCTTTTGAAATTGTCTGCACGCCTTCCATCAACAAGTTCAGCGGCCTGCGGATAATACGGTGGAAAAAAACCAGCCCGATGGGGGTCATGACCAGCAAAAAAATCAAGGTTCCCCAGGCGGTTGAATCCCTGAAGGCCGAAATACCCGTAACAAGATCGGTATTGGGCATGGACAGCATCAAGACCACAGGCTCGCCGTTTTCTACAGAAAACTTGCCAAAGCCAAAAACCCTTTCTTCGCCGTAGCTTGTAATGTGCCTGTCGGCGCCTCCGAACAACAAGGGTATGTCTTCCGGTTTCGGCAAGAAATCGATTGCCGGGTCCACTTTTCCCCAGCTCCCATCGTTTCGATTAATCGGACGAATTTCCATACCCACCTGGTGGGACAGGCTCTTGAAAACGGCATCATCCAAAATATCAACGATGATGACGGTGCCCACCAATTCTTTCTTTCCGCCGCCGCGAATGCGCACAACCGGAATTCGCACCGCGATCGCCGGGCCTTGGTCGGTTAAGTATTTAAAGCGGGCCGCTTTAAAAGAAAAAAGACCTGATCCGATTTCCGGCGGTAGTGTATCAATCAGGCCGAAGTTGGCCTCACGATCCGTCTTGGCCATCAGGTGCGCCTTGCCTTTTTCGTAGGCCATAAAGCCGGTCGTCCGGGTCGTGCTTTCGGCGGCTGTATGAAGAACGTGGAAAGCCGACAACCTGCCTTTACCATCGAAAGCCGTTACAGAATAGTGATCTGAAATTCCCGTTAGGCGTTCAAAGATTTCGCCCAGTTTTTTCTTCTCTGCGTCATACACCAGGGGCAGGTAGTTCGCCGGGTCCTGATATTTAGTCAGCAGACTCATCGTCGAAACAACGGCGCTACGTCTGGCAAAATTCTTGGCGATCTGCTGAAGGTGTTCTTCGCGCTGGCGCAAAAATTCGACCGTCGAACGGTGGGCGTCAATCATCTTTTGCGCTGCCACATTGTTGTGGTAGCCGTTCAGGGAAAACAGAAAAATTCCGCCAACCAGGGCGATCACCATAAAAACGGAGACTCCCCAGAACAGCAGAATTTTTCTCGATAGTGAAAACCTGGCAACCATCACACTACTCGACGCCCTCTAGAATATGGTGTCAATACGATCAACGTTATCACGTGTCACCATTTGACTCTTGACCTCAATGCTCCTGGGCACAGTTTTGCCTGACAAAATTTGCATGGCAATTTCCGCACCCTCAACGCCACAGGTCGGATAGGTGAAGCTGGCAAACTGTTCCCCTGTCCGAATAGCCACGCGGGCTTCGGGAATGTAATCGATGCCTATAATCGGAATCGACTTGGGCGATATGCCCGCCTGTTTCAACGCCAGCCGCGCCCCGGATGCCATGCTGTCGCTTTGCGCGTAGATAGCATCGAATTTCAAACCTTTTTCAAGAGCCTCCTGGACAACCTTGATCGCCGCCGGGCGTTTATAGTTGGCCGGGACGATATCTACGATTTCCAGGCCGGGATGCGCCTTGATGCGATCGACAAAACCTTGCGTGCGCTTAATTGCCGTCGATGCCGTTGGTACGCCCTGAAGAACAAGAACCCTGGCTTTGCCGCCCGTCGCAGCAGCCACCTGGTCGGCCGCCTGGGCCGCAATCACCGCATCGTCGGGTGAAATAAAGGTGGTGAATTTTTCATTGGTCACGGAACGGGTCAGCAGGATGACCGGAATGCCGCTATCGTACAGATTTGAAATAACCGGTGTCATGGCTTGTGGGCTTCTGGGGCTTATGATCAGAAGATTGATCCCCTGATCCACCAAATCCTCGATATCACTGATATTCTGTGCCACATCGCCATGGGCATCGGTATAGATAAATTTAACATTATCGTGTTTTGCAAATTCTTTTGCAGCCGCATGGACCTGGGCCGCCCGCCAATCATTGGACATGTCATCCTGGGCGAAGCCGACAATGAACTGCGTTTGTGCATGGGCTGCACTTATGGACAGGCCGGCGTATACGGTCAGGGCGGCGATTACACTATAGAAAAAATTTCGCATGGGGTTTTCCTGCAGGTTATTGACGAATGTAGATATCTGTAAGGACCTCATCTACTGCGACATGGTCCATCAAAAGGTTGTGTTCAACCATTACGGAAACGAGTTTCCGAGCCGTGGCGGCAAGGCCATTGTCGGTATCCTTTGCCAACATCTGGCCGTTCATTGTGGCGTCGGGGAAGGTAAGACCCTCGAAGGATTTAAGAGTCTCCGCCGGGCTCAGGCCATGTCGCTTGCTGATTATTTCCGCCGCCTTTTGCGGTTGTTCAACAATGAACTTGGCCGCCTTGAGCCAGGCCTGGGCAAATGCGGTCAACTTTTCCGGGTTGGCGTCGGCATATTCCGTACGCACGACCAGAACGTCGACGATTTCATCGGGTATTTCGCGGCTGGAGAAAATTTCCACAGCGCCCGTCCGCAATAAACGTGACCGATAGGGCTCAAACGTCACCAGCGCATCTATGCTGCCAGCGCTGAAGGCTTGTTCGGATTCATTGATCGTCATGTATACCAGTTCGACCTCGCCCTTTGGTACACCATGAATTTCCATCGCCCGCGCCACCACGTAGGCGCCAAGGGCGCTGCTTTCAACGCCTATTTTGTGGCCTTTCAGGTCAGCGATGTTTTGAATTCCCGGGCGCGCCAGAATAGCGTCGCCGCCGCCTGAAATGTCCGCGACAAGAAAAATCTTAAGGTCAATTCCGTCCAGGATCAGGGGGGCCGTCTCGTCCAGGGTCAAGGCGGCAACTTCGATCGTACCGTTGCGAAACGCGCGAAGGGTCTGGGTCGCTGAATCAAATTCATTCAGGCGGACTTCGGCCTCTTCAAAATAACCCAAATCACGCGCCAGGTACGCCGGTTCATACCCGGGCCACGTATTGGTACCAACACGCAAAGGATCCTGGGGTTGCTCGGAGCAGGCACCCAACGACAGCACAAGCAATCCCATCACAAGCATAAGGCGGCCCAGGCCATGGACCCCGTCTGGGTATTTCATAATCATATGTTCAATATCTTCCCGTTGCAGGTCCCGCCAGGAAACCTTTGACGCCATGTACGGCGTTGATATGGGGATTAATGACAGGTGGGTGTTGCTAACGTATGACCACCGTGTTGCTGCAATGTTACCGGGGTTGACCGGCACACAGGAGCGACTTGTCGTCAGAAAGGCGAGAGACTGCTGGGATCAGGTCTTCGACTGATACTCGGGGACCAGTTCACCGATTATTCTAACAAGCCGGTCCCGGTCGGCATCGGTGGCTGCTTTTGCCAGTTCAATAATTGACCGGGTCAGGGCATCGGCCTCGGCGGCGCGGGGGGCGGCCAGGAAAATTCCGTCACTTTCGGTTTCCACCAACTGCTCACTGCCGTGGAACATTTCCTCGAACAGCTTTTCACCGGGGCGCAGGCCGGTAATTTCGATTTTGATATCCTTACCCGGAACCAGCCCGGCCAAACGGATCATCTGTTCGGCCAGGTCCAAAATTTTGACCGGCTCGCCCATATCAAGGACAAAAATCTTGCCGTTGCGGTCCTGGGTCTTGCCATTTAACGTCGCCGCCTGCAGGACCAGTTCCACGGCTTCACCGACGGTCATGAAGTAACGTTCCATTTGGGGATCGGTAATGGTCAGCGGGCCACCGGCCGACAGTTGTTTTTGAAACAGCGGAACCACCGAACCGGTCGAACCCAAAACGTTGCCAAACCGGACGGTAACAAAACGCGTACCGCCCCCCGGACCGCGTTTTAAGTCCCGCGCCTGGCAATACCCTTCGGCAATGCGTTTGGTGGCGCCCATAATGTTGGTCGGGTTGACCGCCTTGTCTGTCGAAATCATCACCATGGTTTCGACCCCCGACCCCACGCAGGCGTCCGCCACATTGAGCGTGCCCATAACATTGGTCAGCACACCTTCAAACGGGTTGGCTTCAACCAGCGGCACATGCTTTAGGGCCGCCGCATGAAAAACCAGTTGCGGGCCCAAGTCAGCGATAATGCGTTCGATGACATCCCGGTCCCGCACATCGGCGATCAGCGCCTGCCGGGGCAACCCCGGATGGCGAACGGCGGTTTCCATGTCGATGCTGTAAAGCGCGAATTCGGAACTGTCGAGCAGGCAAAGGGACGCCGGGCCGAAGTCCGACACCTGGCGCACCAGTTCTGAACCGATGGAACCACCGGCACCGGTGATCAGTACGCGTTTGCCTTCGATCATGCGGCGCATGGCGTCGCGATCGAGCAGTTTTTGCGGACGCCCGAGCAGGTCTTCAATATCAACAGGGCGCACGTCTATCTTGTCGGCTTCGCCACTTTTGAATTCCGTCAGGCTGGGCAACCGGGCCAGGGTAAGGCCCGCCCTGCCTGCATCTTCAAGCAGGGTACGGATCAGGCCGCCGTCCAGGTTTTCCTTGGTCAGGATCAGCCGTTGCGGCGGTGCGCCATCAAGGGCCATCTGTTTGACAACCTCGTCCAGTTGGGCCGTTGTGCCCAGCACCGAAACACCGTGAATATTGCGCCCGACCCGGCCCACAGATTCAGACAGAATACCAACCACCCGATAGCTGGCATTGGCGGCCCGGTTCATGGATCGAATGAATTCTTCCGCCGCATCACCGGCACCGGCCAGCAACACGGGAATGCGGCGATGGTTTTCGTCATCGACGACAAATTCAAAACGGCGGTCCTTGAACAGGCGATACAAAAAACGCGGGCCGCCCAGCATGGCCATCAGCACAAACCAGTTGATCACGACCAGCGACCGGGGCAGGTTATCCAACCTGGACCACAAGAACATGGCCGCCAAAAACAACAAAATAACCAAGGTCACGGCGCGGGTAATGGCGATCAAATCGTTGGTTGATGCGTATCGCCAAACCCCCCGATAAAGACCCCGGTAATGAAAGACGACAGCGGCGATTGTGCCGAACAGGGCACCGGCCACGACAAGGGTGTTACCACCGAAATAGCTTGCGAGGTTGTCGCCCAGGCGTAGATACAGCGACACATAAAACGACGCCGTCGCCATGAAAATATCATGGCCGTAAACGTAATATCCGCGCCTTGGAAGTTTCATGGCCATTGTCTTATTCGTGTCGGTCCATTTTGGCGGCAGCGAAGAAATTCGCCGTCTCGTTTAAACCTTGTACCATGCTGAACGGTGGCGTCCAGTCGAGATCTTTGCGGATCGCCCCGTCATCAACACCAAGGTCACCCAACAGGCGTGACGCGGCACCCGACTTGCCCACCAGTCCTGCCGCCAACCGCAGCAACACCGGCGGTAGCGGCCACAGTTGCGGCCTGCGGCCCGGCAATCCGGCATGGTCAAGGGCCGCCGATATCCTGGTGATCAATTCAGCCGTTGAAATATCTTCGCCGTCGCGCACCAGATACGTCTTCCCGGTCGCCGCCGGGTTTTCCACGCATTCAGCAATGGCATGGGCCAGGTTTCCTACATAAATAAGACTGCGGCGATTATTGACAGCACCCAGCGGCAGGGGCCAACCCCGGGCACACACTTTGAGCAACGTAGCAAAATTGCCACCCACACCCGGCCCGTACACCAGCGGCGGCCGGATGATCACAACCTGCATGCCGGTTCTGGTGGAAATATCAGCAAGGGCTTGTTCGGCTTCAAGCTTGGCAATGGCATAGGCATCCTGCGGAGACGGCGTATCGCTTTGGCAAAACGGCGCGCCCGTGGTCGCCTCGCCCATGACCTTAACCGTGCTTAAAAAGACAAATCGTTTGACCCCCGCCAAGGCGGCATCTTCAGCCAGCTTGATCGTTCCTTGCGTATTGATGCGGCGGTTTTCAAGCAGCGGGTCCGTCGCGGTGTCGTTCATGATATGGACACGGGCCGCCAGATGAACCACCGCCTCGATCCCCTCTAACGCCGCACGCCAATCCGTATCGGGGCCAAGGCCCGCCACCTTTTTCATCACAACACCCGGCAGGTCGGCACCTGAATGTCGCGATGTGGCAACCACCGTGTGCCCGGCTGTGATCAGCACCGGCGTTAACGCCCGGCCAACAAATCCCGAGGCACCGCTGATCAGCACTTTCACAGGCCATCCTCCGGCACCTGGTCGGCGCCCTGATAGGCCGCATCCTGGCGCAAGGGTTTTTCGCCGTTAACACTTTCGGCGGTATGACCGGCACCCGCCGCCGCCAGCTCCAGCACTTTCAACATGTCCCGGCCCTGGGTTTCCCGGCTGTGACCCGGGGCGGCGGCGATACTGTTGGCGGCGAAGACGGCGCGTTTCTGTCCGTCTGTATAAAGATCAAGAACGCCGTCTAGCAGGGCGCGCGGGTTTTGTGCATCCACATGCAGGCCTGCTTTGTCGACCCTGATAATCTCGCTGGCCTCGCCCCCAGGTGCCGCCAGCAAAATCGGCAGGCCCATGGCCTGGGCTTCAAAAATCTTGGACGGGATGACACCGGCAAACACCGGTGAGTTTTTCAAATGAACCAGCGCCACGTTACACAGGCTCCACACCCGGGGCATCGCTTCCTTGCCCTGACGTTCCATGAAAATCACGTTGTCCAGGCCGCGCGCGACGGCATCGGCCATCAGCGTGTCCCGTTCGGCACCGGCACCGGCGAGCAAAAAACGAATGTCGTCCCGGGCTTTATCGTTGCCAGATTTTTTTAAAAGCTCTGCCGCGTCCAGCACATTGCCCAGGGCGTGCGCCATGCCATGCGTGCCCACATAACCGACCACAAATTTGCCGGTCAGGCCGTGTTGGCTGGCCAGGTCCGCGTCCCGGTCGCGCGGTGCGTAGCGGGACAAATCGACGCCATTGATGACCACCGCGATCTTGCCCCCTGCAATGCCGCGCGCCATAAGATCGTCCTTGAAAGACCGCGTCAAGGCGACAACGGCGGCGGACCTGCGATACAAGAACAGCTCGAATTTTTCGACCAGCGACAAAGCGAAACTTTTCTTCATGGCGCCGACGGCGGTGATCGACGCCGGCCACAAATCACCCAGTTCAAATACAAACGGAATTCGCCGTACCGCACCGATGGCCCACCCCGCGACGGCGGCAAAAAACTGCGGCGATGTCGCCACCACCACATCAGGGCGGGGTTCGCGCAAGCCCGCCAAAAACCCGGTTACCATGAAGCTTAGAAAATCCAGCGTGCGATGCGCCACACCCTTATTGGCGGCAATATAGGTCCTGACCCGGATGATGCGCATACCGTCCATGGTTTCTTCGTGGCGTTTATTGGCGTAGCCCGCAAACAGTTTGCCTTCAGGAAAATTCGGTTGCGAGGTGATCACCGTGACCTGATGCCCCCATTTCACCCAATAGATCGCGCGTTCATAAACCCGTGTCGCCGCCGCATTACTTTCGGGCGGAAAATTTTCGCTTAAGAACAAAATTTTCACGTGCCACTTCCCCGCGCCAGTCGAAACAGGAAGCCGATGTTAACGGCGGCGGCAATGACCAAAGCCGTCGCGCCCTGACCCGATACGGCCACGGCGGCCAGAATGATCAACGCTCCATTAATTGATAGCACCTGCATGGAAACCGCCCCGTGATCCATGCCCCGCTGCACCGCCGCCTGATAAAAATGCAAGCGATGGGGCCGCCAAATTTTTTCACCCCGTGCCGCCCGGCGCACCAGGGTGACGGTGGCGTCGCTTAAATAATACGACGGGATGATCAGCGCCGCCGCCCAAGCACCCGAGGACGCCAGCGACAGCAAAAGCCAGCCCAGCAAAAACCCCAGCGGTACGCTGCCCACATCGCCCATGAAAATTTTCGCAGGGTGCCAGTTCATTTTAAGGAAGCCCAAAGCCGCCCCCGCCGCCGCCAGTCCGTACAGGCCCAATACCTGGGTATCCGCAGCCCCGCCCATGAAAACAATAATCGCCAGGCCCGCCCCGATGCTGATTGTCTCGACGCCCGTGATACCGTCGATGCCGTCCATGAAATTGAACAGGTTAATGAACCAGACCCACAAAACCCCTGCGACAATGGTATCGACGGTGGCGGGCAACAGGCCCTGAAAATAAAGCCCGTCACCCGGCATGACATATAAGATGACGCCAACCGCAGCCCCTTGCGCGATCAGGCGAACCAGCGGTCCCAGGGTTTTAAGGTCATCCACCAGCGACACCGCCGCCAGTACCAGTGCCGCCGCCGGTACCGCCCAAACCGCGACCGGGTCATCGTTTTGATACAGCCCAATGGCGACCCATGCCGCGATCAGCACGGCGATCACCGCGACGCCGCCACCCCGAGGCGTCGGCGTATGGTGGCTGGATCGCTCGTTGGGGTGATCCAGAATGGCCCTTGCCGTCAACACCGGAAGCAAGGCCCGCGTGCCGATATAGGCAAAGATTGTTGTTAAGGTCAAAATGAGGGCGGCGGGGATAAGTGTCATGGGGCGGAGTTTAGTAACTTTCCGGCGTCCCGCAAAGCCGCATCGCAGGCGGTCAGGGTTTGGACCACCCGAACACCCAGTTCAAGCCCGGCCAGGTCTTGCTCGCCAAGGCGGATGGCCCGGGCAAACGCCTCCACGGCGCAGGCCAGGGGAAGGCCGGGCGGAACATCAATAACGGTGGCCGCCGCCGGGTCACAGGCCCCCGACGGACGCGGTTCGCGAACCAGCGGCGTCACGCTCAGGTCATCATAAATCAGGGTTTCGTGATCATAGTGAACGGCCAGGAAACGTTTTTTCCGGTCCATCAGGTTGCCAACCTCGATGTCGGCAACAACACCACCGGCGAAATTAAGCTTGATGGCGATGGTCTCGCCGGAACCTTCTGGCGTTTTGCGTGTTTCTTTACGGTATGCCGACACGCTTACCGGGCTTTCCCCCACAAGATCAAGACACATCGCCACATCATGACTGGCGCGATCCCACAGCACCGAAACGTCCGTGCGAAAAGGGCCCCAGTCGCCGCCAGCACTGCGCACGCCGTGCAGTCGGCCCAAACCAAGCGCCTGACTTTTCAGCTCGGCATAGGCCGGATGATACAAATGGATATGATCGACCAGCGCGATGGCCGCCTTTTGCTTGCGCGCCAGAACCAACAGGTTTTGCGCCTCGGCCAAATCAAGGCTCAGGGGCTTTTCAATCAGCAACGGGATTCCGGCGGCCAGGGCAGCCGTCGCCATTTCGCCGTGCAACGCCGGCGGCGTCGCAATGATCAGGCCGTCAAGATCGTTCGCCGTGATCAGCGCGCGCCAGTCCTGGTCGATGCAACAATCATCACCCACAAGCGTGCGGCTTTTTGGATTACGACTGGCCAACCGGTGCAAATGCACGCCGTCCTGTTCTTCGATGGTCTTGATATAATTGCGGCCCCAGCGCCCGGCACCGATCAGCCCAAGCTTTAAGATCCCCATCATGGGTTACTGCTCGCCGGTATAAAATGTATCGGCCCAATCCAGGAACCGCTTGAGCCCGTCGTCCAGGCTGACAACCGGCTCGAATTTCAGTTGCAGTCGCGCCTTGCGAATGTCGGGGGCCCGGCGGTTGGGTTCGTCCGCAGGATAACTGTCGGGATATTCGACGATGTCGTGCTTGACCGGCCTGGCGGAAACCCGACCGATCGTCTTGACCAGGTCGACCATGGAAATTTCAGGTTTTGGGTTGCCAATGTTATAGGCTTCGCCCGGCACGCCCTTCAAGATTACCAACAAGAAGCCGACCATGGCGTCGGTGATATAGCAAAACGTGCGGGTCTGGTCGCCGCTGCCGTAAACGTGCAGGGGCAAGCCCGCCTTGATGCGGCTGGCGAAGTTGGGCAGCACCCTGTAATCGGTTTCCTGCATGCCGGGGCCGAACACGTTGAACGGCCGGATGGTATTGGTCCTGGTGCCGTTGGCGGTGTGGTAAATGTAACAAAGCGTTTCGCCGGTGCGCTTGCTTTCGTCATAACAGGCGCGCGGGCCCTGGCACGACACGTTGCCCCGGTAACTTTCGGCCATGGGCACGTGTTTGGGATCGGGATCACCATAAATTTCCGAGGACGAAAAGAAAGTGAAGCGGGCGTTATGGGCCTCGGCCAGTTCCAGCATGCGCCGGGTGCCGGTAATGGCGACTTCCAGTGTTTCCAGGGGAAAAGCCCGGTAATAGTAGGGCGAAGCGATACCCGCGGCGTGGATCACATAATCCAGCGGGCCTTCCCATTCGAAGGGTTCGATGACATTGTGATTGACGAAGGTGACGTTATCGATCTCTGGAATTTCCGCCCCTTCCTTGCCCGCCGTAATCAGGTTATCCAGCACCACCAGCTTGACGGGCACATCCAGCACGGTTTCATTCAGCCGTGCGAAAACTTCCATGAAGTATCGCCCCAGAAAACCACGCCCGCCGGTCAACAGTACGGTTTTTCCAGCCAGGTCCCGGGCCGGAATATCCAGACGTTTTATGATTTCATCAATATCGGATTTAAGCAAAAATTCAGTCACGTCAGGGGTGATCCATTAATGAACTTGAAGGTGCGGCAGGGGAATGATGAAGTGTCCGCCTTGATTGGTAAACTGTTTATGCCGTTCCATGATTGGCCCGGCGAAATTCCAGGCCAGGATCACGATGTCATCTGGCTTTCTATCGTATATGGCCGAAGATGGCATCACCGGAATGTGCATGCCGGGGCAATAGAGGCCTTGTTTCAGCGGGCTGTCGTCGACAATAAAATCGATCAGGTCGGGCCCGATACCAAAATGATACATCAACGTCGTCGCCTTGGCTGGCGCACCAAACGCTGCGATGGTTCGGCCTTCGGCCTTGCGACTGCGCAACAGCGATGACAGTTCGGCCCCCAAAACATCGATGCGGACACCAAAGTCATGATAGGTCGCGGCCCTGTCCAGCCCCATGGCGTGTTCCAGCGCAACCAATTCACCGACCGATGCCTGAACGGGGCGCGACCCCGCTTTGGGTCGGGCCACCGCGCGTAACGATCCGCCGTGGGGCGACACCCGGTGAACGTCGATCAATTCCATATCGTGGGCCTGCATAAAGGCCACCAGCGGCCCGACCGTATGGTAGGCCAAATGTTCATGATAAATGGTATCAAACAAAGTGTGTTCAAAAACATCCACCAGATAGGACGCCTCGAAGACAAAAACGCCCTCGTCATCCAGCAACGTGCGCACACCATCCAGCACGCTGCCCAGATCATCCACGTGGGCGAACACATTGTTGGCGGTAACGACCGAAACGGCACCCCGGTCAGCCCTGATATCTTTGGCCATGTCGGGAGAGAAAAATCCGGTGATGGTTTCGATGCCCTCGGCCGTTGCCTTGGCTGCAATGTCTTTTGCCGGATCGACGCCCAAAACCGAATGCCCCGCGTTCTTGAACGCTTTCAACAACGTGCCGTCGTTAGAACCAATATCAAAAATCAGGGACCCCGGCGAAGGTGCAAAACGGTCGGTCACAAAAGCCGCATAGTCTTCGAAGTGCGCAACAAACACCGGCGACGTGCCCGACACATAGACATAGTTTTCAAACAAAACGCGTGCGTCGACCACATCAAGCAGTTGCACATGGTGGCAGTCTTCGCAAAAGAACACATCAAGCGGAAAAGTCTGCTGCGGCGTATCAAGCTGGTCCCTGGTCACAAACGCATTGGCAGGCGGCGTGGCTTTAAGCGCCAGCACCTTGGTCAAAGATGTTCCGCCGCACAGGCGGCACGTCGTGCGATGATGGCATTGGGCGCTCATCAATCAGCCGTCGTCTTCCGGTCGCCACGAAATACTGCCCGTGTCATCCAGCATATCAACGCGCACCACGTCGGCTTCGTAGGTGGCCTGGTCGCGGGGGTTGCGCGACAGGGTCAAAAACACGGTGTCTTCTGGAAATTTCATACCGTGGTCGATCATCGGCGGCGTAAACACCATCTGGCCCGCATGGACCAACAGCACGTCGGGTTCGTCGTCGCTGCCCGTTGGACGGTGGTGGTATTCGATGCACCCCGAAATGACATAACAATAGTGCCAGTCGGTTTTATGATAGTGATTGGCCCGCAAGGCGCCTTTTTTGCTTTCAATCATCACAGCCGACCGCATCATCGTGTCGACCAGGGGCTGAATGGCGCCGCGGTCATCCACGAACGGTTTTTCCAGGGCGATGACGGCCTCATGGGGCCAGCTTGCGCGCTCTTCTTCCGTAACGGGGTCGATATCGGGTCCGGACATGGGTTTGTTTCCTGTCGGTTTTTCTGCTCAAGGCGAGCACATTATTTATAATCCCTGTCGTCAGCATCAAAAAGGTCAATATCACGAAACTTGTCCGTGCCGGTTAATCCGTGGCGGCAAAGCGTTTGCCTGTTTTTGCAAAAACAGGCGGGCCCGGTTCGGCAATTGTTGCCCACAAGGGGGCACTTGACGCCGGGCAAGGACACGGCAGCGACCTTAAGACATTGAAATTGCTGGCTTATTATTTGGCACGCCCCTTGCGTTATCTATGAAACGGAACAGATAACCAGGGACGGCCGACAATGGGCATGACAACTGAAGCTGCATCACACGAACTGGCGCTGTTAAAGCCGCGCCAGTCCTTGCAGAATATGGGCGAAAAAAAGGAAGACGAGAAAAAAAGCGAAGAAGGCGGGTTTCAGGCGTTCGGGCCCGATGGCTTCACTTTTTTAGACTTCCTGGATATCGTCAACCCGCTTCAACACATCCCCATCGTATCCTCCCTGTACCGACAGCTCAGCGGTGATGAAATCGATCCGGGATCACGCGTCGCTGGCGGCACCCTGTTTGGCGGCCCCATCGGCACCGTCGCCGCCCTGGCAAATGTCGCCCTGGACCAATCCACCGGCAAGGATATGGGCGATCATGTTCTGGCCTTCCTAAACGGTGAGGACTCAAACCCTCCCGGCACGATTGCCGCGGCGGCCCCTGCGGGCAATAGCGGCGACCTGGCGACCACGAACCCGGCGTCTCCCATTACCGCCAATATGGAAGTTCTGGAATGGGCCCGGCGCGAAGCCGCCTTTAATGCGGCGGCGCAAGCCCCCGCGCTGGCACAAGCCCCCCGAATGGTCGAACCGGTCCGCCTGCAAACGGCAGAAAATAAAAGGCCTTCCCCTGTTACATCTGGCCCTGTGGACCCTCACAACATCACCAGCAATGCCGAAGTTCTGGCCTGGGCCCAGGGCGAAGTCCTGGTCGCCAATTCTCCGGGGAAGTTACAGGAACGCAAGGATCAGGACGTGAGCCAGGGTCACGCAAGGGTCACTGCCGAGGACACAGCCGAGCAAAAGGCCGTCGCCTCGGGCATGACCCACCAACAGCTTATGGGTGCTGCGGCCCCCTCGGGCGGCTGGTTTTCAGAAACCATGTTGCTGGCCCTGGCCAGCTATCAGGACAGCGCCGGACTGGGCAAGACGGTGCGCGCCCCCGTCGAAATTGGCGCCGCCGACCAGAATATGGGCGAATAAACGGTCACCATGGATATCCTTGTCACCGACCGGGCGCAGGTTTCATGGATCGACCAGGGCGGACAGCTATTTCAAACCCGCTGCGCCCTGGGCCGGGGCGGTGTCGCCAAAAAATCAGGCGAAGGCGACGGCATTACCCCGCTTGGCAGGTTTCCCCTGCGGCGGGTTTTTTATCGGCCCGATCGCCTGGAAAAACCCGCAACGGGCCTGGACGTAATGGCCCTTGAAGAACATCATGGCTGGTGCGATGACCCCCTTGATGCCGCCTACAACACCTTGATCATGCGCCCCTTTGCCGCCCGCCACGAAACCCTGTGGCGCGATGATGCCCTCTACGACATTATCATCGAGACCGGCTACAACGATGCCCCCGTCATTCCCGGCAAGGGCAGCGCCATATTCATACACATCGCCAAACCGGACTACGCCCCGACGGAAGGCTGTGTCGCGCTGAAGAAGGCGGATTTGTTGGGCCTGCTGGGGGTATGTGACGGTAAGGATTATTTGGTTATTGGCGCTCATTAAGGTATGTGCCCCTAAAGGGCTCTTTTCCCAAAAATAGCCGACCCGACCCGAACCAGGGTAGCCCCGAAGCGCACGGCGACGGGGTAGTCTGCGCTCATGCCCATGCTGACGTGTGACAGGTTGTTGCGTCTTGCCATGTCACGCAACAGGGCGAAATGCAGTGCCGGGTCTTCATCCACCGGCGGAATACACATCAAACCCGTCACCGGCAAGCCGATGTCGTCCCGGCAAAGGGCTATGAAGGCATCGGCGTCGGCGGGCAAAATACCGGCTTTTTGTTCTTCTTCCCCGGTATTAACCTGAATCAGGCAATCCGGGCGACGACCGCTTGCCGCCATTTCGCGGGCCAGGGCGCGGGCCAGTTTTTCCCTATCAACGGTTTCAATCACATCAAAAAGGGCGATGGCCGGGCGCACCTTGTTGCTTTGCAGCGGGCCAATCAGGTGCAGGCTTAAATCGTCATGGTTTTGCTTCAGGTCCGGCCATTTCTGTTCGGCTTCCTGAACCCGGTTTTCCCCAAACACCCGCTGCCCGGCATCAATGGCCTGTTCGATGGCGGCGGCGGGATGGGTTTTGCTGACCGCGACCAGTGAAATACCGGCAGGATCCCGGCCGCTTTCTTTGACGGCCTGGGCAATATCTGCATTAACCTGGGCCAGGTTGGCCGCTATATCTGTCGCCATGGTAAAGCTTCCTTGATTACGAAACCGGGCAAACCTACCAGATGCACTGAAAGTGCGAAAGCCGCCCTTATAATTCTTCAACAACAGGGTATAGTCTGGGACAATGCTTTCGTATATTAAGAAGCACGGAATTCGCGCCCCGGCTTATAAAAACCGGGCGCCACGCACTCGCACTGACGGAGCCAGCCACGGCATGAACGTGAAGAACAGATTATTCAATCCACGGGGTTTTAATTCTTTTGCAACAAAACCCTACATTTTAGCCCTTTTTGCCGCCACCCTGCTGATGCTGGGCGCCTGCACCCAGGGCGAACCGGTTGTCGAACCGACAGCGGCCCAGGGCAACAGCGGCATTTTCGGTAACGGCAGCCTGTTTGGCGATGACGCCCAAGCCGAGGGCCGGGCCATCGGGGTCAACAGCTTCCTTTGGCGAGCGTCCCTTGACACCATTTCCTTCATGCCGGTCAGTTCCGCCGATCCGTTTGGCGGCGTCATCATCACCGACTGGTATTCCCCCGGCGATGCCGCCAACGAACGCTTTAAGCTGAACGTCTATATTTTGGGCCGTTCCCTGCGCGCCGATGGTGTCCGTGTGGCCGTTTTCCGGCAGATTCAAACATCCCCCGGCAACTGGCAGGACAGTGTGCTTTCCGATACCACGGCCACCAAGATCGAAGACGCCATACTGACCCGGGCACGGCAGCTTCGAAACGCACTATTGCGGACACAATAACAACATGTCCCGCTATAACTTCAAGGAAGCCGAAGCCCATTGGCAGGCCGAATGGGAAGCCAAGGGCACATTTACCGCCCAGGAAGATCCCTCGCGGCCTAAATATTACGTCCTCGAAATGTTTCCCTATCCGTCGGGCCGCATTCACATGGGCCATGTGCGCAATTACACGCTGGGCGATCTGGTCGCCCGCTACAAACGGGCCAGGGGCTTCAATGTCCTGCACCCCATGGGTTGGGACGCGTTTGGCTTGCCAGCGGAAAACGCCGCCATCGCCAACAACGTGCCGCCGGCCCAGTGGACCCGCGAAAACGTTGCAACCATGCAACAGCAGCTTCGCACCATGGGCTTGTCCTATGACTGGAGCCGGGAAATATCCACCTGCGAACCCGAATACTACAAACATGAACAAAAAATGTTCCTCGATTTCCTGCAAGCCGGGTTGGTTTACCGCAAGGAATCCTGGGTCAACTGGGATCCGGTGGAAAACACCGTGCTGGCCAACGAACAGGTCATCGACGGCAAGGGCTGGCGATCGGGCGCCGATGTTGAAAAACGCCGCCTCGACCAGTGGTTCCTGAAAATCACCGCCTATGCCGATGACCTGCTCGATACCCTGAAAACCCTGGACCGTTGGCCCGATCGGGTCCGCCTGATGCAGGAAAACTGGATCGGCCGCTCAGAAGGCGCACATATCCGCTTTGCCATTTCGGGCCGCGATGCCACACAACAAGATGGCAATGTCGAAGTTTTCACAACCCGCCACGACACCATCTTCGGGGCCTCGTTCATGGCCCTTGCCGCCAATCACCCGCTGTCGCTGGAAGCGGCAAAAACCAACCCGGACCTGGAACACTTCATCGCTGAATGCAATCGCCTGGGCACCAGCGAAGCGGCCATCGAAAAAGCCGAGAAAATGGGTTTCGATACGGGCCTTAGGGTCGCTCACCCGTTTATCGACGGCAAGGAAATGCCGGTCTATGCGGCCAATTTTGTACTTATGGATTACGGCACAGGGGCTGTTTTTGGCTGCCCCGCCCACGACCAGCGCGATCTGGATTTCGCCCGCAAATACAATTTGGACGTAAACCCCGTGGTCGCCCCGAAAGGCGTCGACCCAAAGGACTTCAGCGTCGGCAACGAAGCCTTTACGGACGACGGATTGCTGGTCAATTCAGACTTCCTCGATGGCATGACCATTAGCCAGGGCAAAACCGAAGTCGCCCGCAGGCTAGAACTGTCCGGCGAAGGCAAGGCAACGATCAACTACCGCCTGCGCGACTGGGGTGTATCACGGCAACGCTACTGGGGATGCCCCATACCCGTGGTCCATTGCGATGATTGCGGCATTGTCCCGGTCAAGGCCGAAGACCTGCCCGTGGCATTGCCCGAAGACGTCAGTTTCGATAAACCCGGCAACCCGCTGGAACATCACCCGACCTGGAAACACGCGTCTTGCCCGTCCTGCGGCAAGGCGGCGGTGCGTGAAACCGACACGTTCGACACCTTTTTTGAATCCAGCTGGTATTTCGCCCGCTTCACCGACCCCAAGGGCGACGGCGCTTTTTCAAAGTCTGCCGCCGACTATTGGCTGCCGGTCGATCAATACATTGGCGGGATCGAACACGCCGTGTTGCACCTTTTGTATTCCCGCTTTTTCACCCGCGCCCTGAAAGATTGCGGCTATCTGGATATCAAGGAACCGTTTGATGGCCTGATGACCCAGGGCATGATCTGTCATGAAACCTATCAAGACGCCCAAGGGGCCTGGATGACGCCCGAACAGGCGGAACAGTCCACCGGTCCGGTTACAACCGGGCGCTCTGAAAAAATGAGCAAATCCAAGAAAAACGTTGTCGACCCGGCAGCCATTATCGAAGCCTACGGTGCCGATACCGCGCGTTTGTTCATGCTGTCCGACAGCCCGCCCGACCGGGATCTGGACTGGACCGATTCAGGGATCGACGGCGCCTGGCGTTACCTGAACCGCCTGTGGCGCATGGTCACCGAACCAAAGTGCCCGCTGGCCGCCATCAGTGATAGCAAACCGGATACCCTTTCGGATGCCTGCCAGGATGCCTATCGCACCGTGCACAAAACCATTCATGACGTATCGGGAGACTTGGATCGCTTCCATTTCAACAAGGCCGTCGCCCGCATTCGCGAATTAACCAACGGGCTGGAAGCCATTGGCGGCGATGAACAGGGTGCCCCCTGGCTGCTGCGGCACGGGTTTGAAGCCGCCGTCGGCCTGATCGGCCCCATGATGCCCCATATTGGCGAAGAATTATGGCGCGAACTGGGCCATACGACCCTGTTGGCCGAAACACCGTGGCCCGTCGTCGATGAAGCCATGCTAATCGACGACACCGTGACCGTCGCCGTTCAGGTCAATGGCAAGGTGCGCGGCACGTTGGATTTGGCCATTGGTGCCAAAGGCCCGGATGTGGAACAAATGGCCCTGGCGCTGCCTCGTGTCCAGGATGCCATGGGCGGCAAACCGGCACGCAAGGTTATCGTCATTCCCGACAGGATCGTTAATGTTGTGGTATAACTTCAAATATTTGCGCTATGGCGCTGTTATGGCCTGTCTTTTGGTTCTTGCGGGGTGTGGTTTTCGCCCTTTGTATAACCAACCTGCGTCGCCGGGCGAAACCACAAGTTATAATGTCCAGCGGGATCTGGCCGCCATTCACATCTACCCGATTGACGACAGAATAGGTCAGCAGCTTCACAATCACCTGCTGACCCGGCTTAATCCCAACGGCAGCCCCGCAAAGCCGGCCTATCATTTGCGCGTGAAGCTTATTGAAACAGTTCAGGAGCTTGGAATTCAGAAAAGTTCCTTCGCAACCCGCGCCAATCTGCGCATCACGGCCCATTATACACTATCCCTGGCCACTGGCGAAAACCCGGGCGACACGGGCATTTTGCCCACTGGCAATGTCCTGGCGATCAGCAGTTACGATATTTCCACCTTTGAATTTTCGACCCTGACCGCCCGTAAGGACGCCCGCACACGCGCCGTGCGCGAAATTGCCGACGATCTGCGAACCCGTTTGGCAATCTATTTCGCCCAACGCCGAAAGTAGCAGTCTTGAAAATTACGGGCGCCCGTCAGGAAAGTTTCATCGCCAATCCCGATGACGGAATTGCCTGTGTCCTGTTGTTCGGACCAGACCGGGGCCTTGTTCGGGAACGCGCCCTGCGTTTGGGAAAGAGCGTGGTTGATCAGATTGATGACCCGTTTCGCGTCGTAGAACTTACCCCTGCGGACTTGAAAAACGACCCCGCGCGCCTGTCCGACGAAGTCCTGGCCATGGCCTTGGGGGGCGGTCGCCGTTTCGTGCGTGTACGCGAAGCAACGGATGGCCTGAACAAGGCGTTTGCAAGCCTGCTCGATGGGGTCGATTTTGCAACTACGGCACTGGTCGTCGTCGAAGCCGGGGAACTGGGACCCCGCTCAACCTTGCGCACGTTGTTTGAAAAGCGAAAAAACGCCGCCGCCATCGCCTGTTACGGCGACGAAGGAGCGGGCTTACGGCGTATTATCAGCGAGACGCTATCAAAACTCGATCTAAAGCCATCCGCCGACGCTCTTTCCTATTTGGTGGAACATCTGGGGTCTGATCGCAGTGTAACCCGCGGCGAGATCGAAAAACTGGCGCTGTATAAGGGCCAGCCCGGCGAGATAACCCTGGAAGACGCCATGGCCTGCATCGGTGACAGCGCCGCCACCACCCTGGATGATGTCAGTTTCGCAACCGCATCGGGGAACCATACCGCTTTGGACCGGGCGCTGGTCAGGGCCTTTAACGAAGGACTGCATCCTGTTGGCATTTTGCGGGCTGTTAATCGCCACTTTTTACGTTTGCACGAAGCCACAGGCATGATCCAGAGCGGCAAAAGCGCCGGGCAGGCGCTTAAATCCCTGCGTCCACCGGTCATCTACAAACACGAAGACCTGTTTCGCGCTCATCTGGCAAAGTGGCAGGCCGAACGTCTGGCAGGCGCACTTGATATGCTGTGTCAGGCGGAAATGGACTGTAAAACAACCGGCATGCCCGATGTTTCAATTTGCGGACGCACCCTGATGCGCATCGCCCAGGCCGCCCGCAAACAGTAGTTCAGCACCCCCCGGCAACTCCTCTAAAAAGCGCGCGGCAACACCCCGTTCACATCCCAGCCAAATTCCGGCAACATTCATCGCCTATAAAAGTGAACTCAGCGCCCGTTTTTGCGACTGAATCCAACACCACTTTTAGGAGGCACCTGATTTGATTGAAGTTCGACGCATGCGCGCCACAGATAGCGAGCTTAAAAGCCTGATCTGTAATCTTATGGTGGCTGACGATGACACGGGTCGCTTCACGGCAAAGTCATTCACGATTATCGAGATGACCTATCTTTCCATAAATCCCGTAAAATTGCGGGTATCGGGCCGCTTTTGCGATGGTCGGGCGATTACCCTGACCGTCACACCTGATTTGCTGATAGCCTCGTTTGTCATTTTTTGTACGGGACAGGGCATACCCATTAGCCGTAAATCAATCAAAACCGTTGCCAAAGTAGATGATGGCATTGCGTTTGATATGGTTGTGCGAAATTTGGAAGTCACCGAAACCGCATCGCCAGATCAAATTCGGTACGGCTTTCTTCCCACGGGGACTGATGACCTGATCACAAACCTGGGCCTGCATCTTAAGTAGGCCGCGCGACCTAAAAACAATCCGATTCGCTATGAAAACGACCTTCTGGAAAGTCAGTCGAACATAGCATCCGCGTCACGGATCAGGCCGATATCATCTTCTTCATCGTCTGCCATGTCGGATCGAGTTTTATGGCTCAGCCTTGCCAACACATCATCAAGCTGGCCCAGGTCCTTGTAATGAATGGTTAACGACCCGTGGCCGTCCTTGAAAGTGATGTCCACTTTCAATCCCAACAGCTCTGACACATCCCGTTCCAGCGCCAGCGTATCGGAATCCTTTGACCTGGGTGTCGCGGGCGACGTTGCGGACTGTTTCGCCGCTTTCCCTTCCTGCTGCACCAGTTTCTCTGCCTGACGAACGTTAAGCCCTTGTTTTATAATCTTTTTTGCTAGCCCTTCTGGGTCCTTGGCGCCCAGCAAGGCGCGTCCGTGACCGGCGCTCAAGGAGCCGTCATCGATCAAACTTTTGAGTCTATCTGACAAACCAAGCAATCTGACCGTGTTTGCCACATGGCTACGGCTTTTGCCGATGACCTTGGCCAGGGCTTCCTGGTTGTGGGAAAACTCGTTCATCAGGCGCTGATAACCCTCGGCTTCTTCCAGGGGGGAGAGGTCTTGGCGTTGCAGATTTTCAACCAGGCCGATTTCCAGCGCCTGCATGTCATTCATGTCGCGAACAATGACCGGAACTTCGTGCAACCTGGCCCGTTGGGCGGCCCGCCAGCGCCGTTCACCAGCGACAATTTCGTAAGCATTCGGGGCGTTGGGGTGGTCGTCCAGGCGGCGCACCAACAAGGGCTGGATTATGCCCATTTCGGTGATGGAAGCCGCCAGTTCGGCGATTTGCTGCTCGTCCATGTGCTGGCGCGGCTGATAACGACCGGGCTGCAAAAATTCCACCGGCACCGTTTTTGCGCCGCGTTCCTTGTCCAGTTCGGCATAATCGCCCCCGGCGTCGTTGCCCAGCAGCGCCGACAAGCCCCGCCCCAGTTTGCGTTTTTTGATGTCACCCGTCGCCATTACATCGATACCTCTTTTTCGCGCCGGATCACTTCCCCGGCCAGATGCAAATAAGCCTGGCTGCCCGCACAGGCCAAATCATAGACCAGCACCGGGGTACCGTAGGACGGTGCCTCGGAAACCCGGACATTTCTTGGAATAACCGTCTGGTACACCTTGTCGCCAAAATATTCGCGAACATCGCTGGCCACCTGGTCGGACAGGTTGTTGCGACGATCGTACATGGTCAACACGATACCCTGCAATTCCAGCTCCGGATTGAAGGCCTGACGGATGCGTTCGATGGTCTTGATCATGTGACTGACGCCTTCAAGGGCAAAGAATTCGCACTGCAAAGGCACCAATACCGCCTGCGCGGCGACCAGGGCGTTGATGGTCAGCAACCCCAAAGCGGGCGGGCTGTCGATCAACACATAATCGTAGCCTTGTGCCCCCGTGCCATCGGTAGCCGAAAGCGCCCGGCGCAGGCTGAATTCCCGCTCCTCAACGTCAATCAGTTCCAGTTCGGCCCCGGTCAGGTCCATGCCTGAAGGCGCGATATCCAGCCCGGCGATACCGGTTTTGCGAATAACATCGGACAAGGGGGTCAAGCCCATCACCACGTGATAAACGTTCTGTCGGCGTTCGTGCCGTTCCACACCCAGGCCCGTGCTGGCATTGCCCTGAGGGTCCAGGTCGATGATCAGGACCTTTTTCTTGATGGCCGCCAGCGCCGTCGCCAGATTGATCGCCGTCGTGGTCTTGCCGACGCCGCCTTTCTGGTTGGCAACCGCGATAATACGCGTGCTATGGCCCTGCCAGGCGAGGGGTTCGCGAAGCGGGTCGTTTGGGGTGGTGATAGGTTTAGACAAGGTCGTTTGGTCCCGATATCAGGGTGTGTGTTGAATAGACGATAATTTCAGGATCGTTCCGGACGGGTCCGTCTGGCTCTGGATCATTACCGTGTCCATTGTCCGGGTTTTTTGGGTTTCCGTCAATTCCTCTTGCGCCTTTTGCCCCTTAAGAAACAGGCATTGGGTCTGGTCGGCCAAAAATGGCCCGGCCATATCCAGCAATTTATCCAGGCTGGCCAAGGCCCGCGAGGTCACGACATCCACCGGGAACGGCGCCAGCGTTTCCATGCGTACATTGTGCGTGTGGGCATTCTTGATCCCGGTCTGGGCGATAACCTCGAACAGGAAAGCGCATTTTCGCGTATCGCTTTCCACCAGGTGCACCGTGCATTCCCCCATGATCGCCAGCACCAACCCGGGAAACCCGGCACCACAACCCATATCAAGAACGATTGGCGGACCATCCGGCGCGGGCGGCGGCAACAGGGGCAGCAATTGCGCCGAATCCAGCACGTGACGCCGCCACACATCATCCAGCGTGCCGCGCCCCACAAGATTAATGCGCTTCTGCCATTTCAAAAGCAGCGCCACATAGACCTTCAGGCGCGCCAGAGTATCCGGGGCGGTGTTCGTCGCGGCGGCAAAGGCCTCGGGGCTTAAGGGGGGCGGGGGCGCGTCAAATTGTTTCACGTGAAACATTTCATGGTTTAAGCCGACAGCTTGTCGGGGCGTCCACGACGGCGCACATGGGTCAAAAGTGCGGTCAATGCCGCCGGTGTAACGCCGGATATCCGTGCCGCAGCACCCAGTGTGGCGGGGCGGGCGGCTTCAAGCTTGGCCCTTACTTCATTGGACAGGCCGGGAATGAGTGCAAAATCCAGGTCATCTGAAATTTCCAGTCCCTCGTCCCGGCGAAACGCCTGCACGTCCGATTGTTGCCGCTCCAGATAGGCGCTGTAATGGGCATCGATTTTGATTTGTTCGGCAATCAGCGGATCCGTGCCCTTAAGGTCGGGCCACAAGCCCGACAGCACATCAACCGTAACGTCCTGATAGGCCAATAATTCGCGCCCGGTGCGGTGCTGACCGTCTTGATTGATGGCGATACCGAACTGCGCCAGCTTGTTGGGGGTCGCCGAAAGACCGTCAAGGATACCGCGTAAATCGGCCAGTGCTGACTTCTTTTCCCTAAAGGTCTGCGCCCGCAAGCTACCAACGACGCCAATGTCGGCACCTTTTTCAGTCAGGCGTTGATCCGCATTATCAGCCCGAAGCGCTAGCCGGTATTCGGCCCGCGAGGTAAACATGCGATAGGGTTCTTCCGTGCCCAGCGTCACCAGGTCATCGATCATCACGCCCATATACCCTTCGGCCCGGTCCAGCACGAAGGCGTCGCCTGGCGATATGCCGCCCGCCGTCAGCGCCGCATTGATCCCGGCCATGAGACCTTGCGCACCGGCTTCTTCGTACCCGGTGGTGCCGTTGATTTGCCCCGCCAGATACAGACCGGGCATACGCCGGGTTTCAAGCGACGGGCGCAGCTCACGGGGGTCGACGAAATCATATTCAATCGCATATCCGGGCTGCATCATGGTCGCGGTTTCAAGCCCCGGTATGGTCTTTAGCAGGGCACGCTGGATATCTTCAGGCAGGGATGTGGATATACCATTGGGATAGACGGTCGGATCATCCAGGCCTTCGGGCTCCAGAAAGATCTGGTGCCGGTTGCGGTCGGCAAAACGCACAACTTTGTCTTCGATTGACGGGCAGTAGCGCGGGCCAATACCTTCGATTTGCCCGGAATAGAGCGGCGCGCGGTCAAGATTGGCGCTGATCAGGGCGTGGGTTTCTGCCGTTGTGCCGGTAATGTGGCAATCCACCTGCGGTGTCTCTATGGCCCGGTTGAGGAACGAAAACGGTGTCGGCGGCGTATCACCGGGTTGGGCGTCCAGGCCTGAATAGTCAATGGTGCGGCCATCAATGCGCGGCGGTGTCCCGGTTTTAAGGCGGCCCATGCGAAAGGCAAGGCGTTCGATGGTCTGGGCCAGGCCCACGGCAGGGGCTTCGCCGACCCGACCGGCAGGGGTTTGTTTAGTGCCTAAATGAATGACCCCGCGCAGGAACGTGCCCGTCGTGATCACCACGGCACGCGCATGAACTTCCCGACCGTCGCCACAGATCACCCCGGCCAGATTACCACCCGGGTCCAGCAACAGGTCTTCGGCGGCCCCTTGATAGATATGCAAACCCGCCTGTTCGGCCAGTAAATCCTGAATGGCCTGACGGTACAGCTTGCGGTCGGCCTGGGCGCGAGGACCGCGCACGGCAGGCCCTTTGCGCCGGTTGAGCATTCTAAACTGGATCCCGGCCCGGTCGATGGCCCGCCCCATGAGCCCGTCAAGGGCATCAATCTCGCGCACCAGCTGACCTTTAGCCAGGCCACCAATGGCCGGATTGCACGACATTTCGCCAATGGTCGCTTTCTTGTGAGTCAGCAACAGGGTATTGGCCCCCATGCGGGCCGCCGCCGCCGCCGCTTCGCATCCGGCGTGGCCGCCGCCAATGACGATGACGTCGTACGTTGATTTAAGGTCGTTGTGCATGGCCGGAATGTAGGGTCGCCGAGCGCGTGAGTCAAAGGCTTACCGTTCCATGGGGCCCGCAAATTGTTTCACGTGAAACATTCCGGCAGAGGAGGCACGCCGATGATTCCGTTTTGTTCCTCGATTCGGAATCGCAATCATCCGGCACGACTGACCCGAGACTCGATTCGGCTGCGTTACTTTCCGATGCAGAATTCCCCGAAGATCACATCTAGCAAATCTTCCACATCGATGCGTCCGGTAATGCGGCCCAAGGCGCGCGCAGCCAGGCGCAAATCTTCGCCCATCAGTTCCATTTCGCCGTGAGGGTCGGTCACCGCAAAAACGCGGGCCAGGGCGGCGCGGCATTCTTCCAACGCATGGCGGTGTCGCTCGCGAGTTGGCGCAAGGCCGGTCCCCATGGACAAGCGAGCCGCTACCCGTTCTTCAAGGGCAGCGAGCAATTCGTCGACGCCACTACCTGTCTTGACGGAAACCTCGAATACCGGGCGGCCATCTATTTCAGCGGGAAAGGGTAGGGTCGCCAGATCGCTTTTGTTCAGCACGATCAGGGTATTGTCATCAATCAACCCATCGGCAATGTCAACCGGTACACCTTCCATGCGCAGGTCCGAGCCATCCAGTACCAGCAGTTTCAAATCCGCATGGGCGGCGTGGTGCAGGGCGCGGCGTACGCCTTCGCTTTCAATGGCATCAGAAGAAGAGCGCAGGCCCGCCGTATCGGCCACGTTCAGGGGATAGCCACCAAGGTTCAGGTGAACCTCGATCACATCCCGCGTGGTGCCCGCGATATCAGAAACGATGGCCGCGTCCCGCCGGGCCAACAGATTCAACAGGCTCGATTTGCCCGCATTGGGCGGTCCTACAATGGCCAGGTACAGGCCTTCGCGCAGGCGTTCGCCACGCCGGTCATCGGCCAGATGGTTTTTTAAATCGTCATCCAGTTTGCGGGCATCGATAAGTACCTGTTCGGTCAATCCGGCGGGCAGTTCTTCGTCGGAAAAATCGATCTCGGCCTCAATCAGGGCCAGGGCGCGCAACAGGCGGTCCCGCCAGCCATCGTACAGGCGGCCCAGTTCGCCGCCGTATTGCCGCCGCGCCTGCAGGCGTTGGGCCTCGGTTTCCGCGGCAATCAGATCGGCCAATCCTTCCGCCGCCGTCAGGTCCAGCTTATTGTTCTCGAACGCGCGGCGGGTGAATTCACCGGCTTCTGCCGGGCGCAACCCAGGCAGGGCTGACAGTGCCGATTGCATGGCAGCAATCACCGCGGGGCCGCCGTGGATTTGCAATTCAACCACATCTTCACCGGTAAAGCTGGCCGGGGCAGGAAACCACAGCGCCAGTCCGTCATCCAGTGGCTGGGTCAATCCGGGACGACAAAAGCGGGCCCGTTCGGCCTTTCGGGGTTCTGGCAATTGTCGCCCGGTCAGGGCCTGCAGGGCTTCACCCGCCCGGGCGCCCGACAGGCGAATAATCGCCACGCCAGCCCGCCCGACACCACTGGCCAAGGCAAAAATGGTATCTGGTCCGTGTGTCACCGTGGTCACGCGTTAATCCTTTTTGCCCTTGCCTGCGGTCCCGCCGCCGAACTGCGCAAAGAAGGCGCGCTGCATTTGTTCCAAAGATTCCATGCCGCCGGGAACGCTCGGGGGCATCCAGGCCTTGAACAGGGCTTCGGGGTCCATGGCCGCCAGATTGGCCTTCATGCGCTCTTCGACCTCGCCCATCAACGCCTGCTGCATGGGCGCCACGTCGGGCAGACCTAAAAATGCGCGCGCTTCGGCTGGGGTGCAATCCACGTCGACGGTAAATTTCATGATGTTTCTCCCGGGTATGCCCTGTTTTAGCGTGACGAAAAGGTTGTAATGCCGCACCGAATTGTCACATGTAGATGATGAAAGGCTGATATACGCCTTTCTGGTTCGCCAAGTGTAGTCCCCGGCGGGGGCGAACCTAAATCAATTCTGTCGTCGTAATCTGTAACAATCCTTGCAGCGCAAAAAAGGACCCCATGAACCAGAACTTGTTGGCCGATGAAACCAGCCCGTACTTATTGCAGCACCGCGACAACCCGGTGCACTGGCAACCGTGGAATGACGCGACGCTGGCCCGGGCGCAGGCGGAAAACAAACCGATCCTGCTGTCCATCGGTTATTCCGCCTGTCACTGGTGCCATGTCATGGCCCACGAAAGTTTCGAAGATCCGGCGATTGCGCAGTTGATGAACGACATGTTCATCAACATCAAGGTCGACCGCGAAGAACGACCGGACCTGGATGTCATTTACCAGTCGTCCCTGGCCCTGATGGGGCAGCAGGGCGGTTGGCCGCTGACCATGTTTCTAAGGCCCGACGGCAAGGCCTATTGGGGCGGGACTTATTTTCCGGCAACCCCCAGGTACGGCCGACCGGCCTTTCCTGACCTGATCCGCAGCCTGTCCAGCGCGTACCACGACCAGCCCGACCTGGTGGCTGAAAATGTCGACGCGTTGCAAGCGGCACTTGAGCAACTTTCCAAACCGGCCGGGGGGAGCGGGCTGACGTTTGAGTTGCTGGACGAAGCTGCCGGGATAGCCTTGGGCCTGACTGATCCGGTCCTGGGGGGCACAAAAGGTGCGCCCAAATTTCCACAAGCCCACTTCCTTCGCTTTTTGTGGCGCACATTCAAGCGCACTGGCACTGCCGCCTACGGTGATATCGTTAAACTGACACTGGACCGCATGTGCCAGGGCGGCATCTACGACCATCTGGGTGGCGGTTTTGCCCGCTATTCCACCGACGAGAACTGGCTGGCACCGCATTTTGAAAAAATGCTGTATGACAACGCCCAGTTAATTGATTTGCTGGCCGAAGCCTGGCTGCACGACCGTAACCCCCTGTATGCAGTGCGCCTGGATGAAACCATCGACTGGCTGTTGCGCGACATGGTGGTCGGCGCAGATGACAAGAACGCCGACGGTTTTGCCCTGGCCAGCGCCTATGATGCCGACAGCGACGGGATCGAGGGCAAGTTTTATGTGTGGCAAGAGGCCGAAATTGATGCGGTGTTGGGCGACCAGTCGCACGCCTTTAAAGCCGTTTACGATGCCGGCCCCGACGGCAACTGGGAAAACAAGATCATCCTTAACCGCAACGCCAACGACCAAAGCAGGGCGTTTGGCGATCCGGCAAGCGAGGCCGTCCTGACCCACGAACGCGGCCAGTTGCTGGCGGCCCGCAACATGCGCACCTGGCCCGACCGGGACGACAAGGCGCTGACAGACTGGAACGGCATGGCCATTTCCGCCCTTGCCGCCGCTGGCACCACACTTGATCGACCGGACTGGATCCACGGCGCCCAGAAGATTTTCGCCTTCGTATCAGCCAACATGACCGAAGGCGGCCGTTTGCGCCATTCGTGGCGACAGGGCCAATTGCGCCACGCCGCCGTGCTGGACGATTACGCCCACATGATCCGCAGCGCCCTTACCTTACTGGAATGCACCGGTGACGACATGTATCTAAATCAGGCCCAGGCCTGGCTGGCCATCGTCAATGCCCGCTTCTGGGACGACGACGGCCATGGGTATTACCTGAGCGCTGACGATGTCATCACCCGGTCAAAAACCATCGCCGACAACGCCGTACCGTCGGGCAACGGGGTGATGGTCGAGGTGCTGGCCCGCCTGTACCTGTTAACCGGCGATGCCCATCACCGGGAACGGGCGGAACAGATCGTACGGGTCTTTTCCTCATCACAAGCCCAGAACCTTGTCACCCTGCCAGGCCTTTTGAACGGCTTTGAAATTCTGGAACGCGCCCTTGCCATTTTCATCGTGGGGGATGCGGACGATCCCCAAACCTATGCCCTTTGGCGTGCCGCCGTATTAAACGCGCCACCCTGGCGGGTCATTCAGCGCATCGACCCCGGCGCGGTTTTGCCCGCCGGTCATCCGGCCACGGGCAAAACATCAACTCAAACACCCAGCGCCTTCGTTTGTACCGCCGGAACCTGTGCGTTACCAATTACCGATGCCGCGCCCTTGGCACACCATCTGGAAGCGCTTAAGCCTTGAACCATGCCCCATTTAAGCCTTAAAAGCCCGGTCGGGCCCCTGACCCTGTTCGCCCACGACGCGGCAATTTTCGCCCTGGAATTCGGCGAAGCACCAAAAGGCACGTCATCACCCGTGTTGGAGGAAGCCCGTCATCAGTTAAACGCCTATTTTACCGGCCGCCTTGAACGCTTCGACGTTCCCGTGGCACCCGCCGGTACGGATTTTCAAAAAAGGGTTTGGCGGTTGATGCAAGACATACCCTTTGGCAGTTCGCGCACCTACGGCGAGATGTCCCGCATGCTGAAAAGCTCTGCCCGCGCCGTTGGCGGGGCTTGCGGAAAGAACCCTATTGCGATCATTATCCCGTGTCACCGTGTCCTTGCCGCAGGCGGCGGCATTGGTGGCTACAGCGGCGGCGGCGGAACCGACACCAAGCGGATCCTGTTGCGCCTTGAAGGTCTTGAAATTCATTAGCTCTTTTGTAGGAACACTCAAATGACCAAAGCCATACGCATTCACGAAGCCGGCGGACCCGAAAAAATGATCTGGGAAGACGTTCAGGTGGGCGACCCCGGCCCCGGTGAGGCCCGCGTCCGCCATACCGCCGTTGGCCTGAATTACATCGATGTTTATCAGCGCATGGGCATGTATCCATTGCCCGCTTTGCCCACCGTCATCGGCATGGAAGGGGCTGGCGTAATCGAGGCCCTGGGCGAAGGTGCGCCAAGTGATCTGGCCGTTGGCATGCGCGTCGCCTATGCCGACAACCCCCCCGGTGCCTATGCTGAAGCCCGCGTCATGCCCGCCGACCGGCTGGTACCGGTGCCCGATGGCATCGACGATAAAACCGCCGCAGCGATGATGTTGCAGGGTATGACCGCAGAATACCTGTTGCGGCGCACTTACGAAGTTAAGCCCGGCGACACCATTTTGTTCCACGCGGCGGCCGGCGGCGTCGGCCTGATCGCCTGCCAATGGGCCAAACACCTGGGCGCCACCGTGATTGGCACCGTCGGCAACGACGAAAAGGCCGAACTGGCCCGCGCCCATGGCTGCGACCACGCCATCGTCTATACCCGGGAAAATTTTCTCGACCGGGTCAAGGAAATCACCGGTGGGGCGGGCTTGCCCGTGGTTTATGATTCCGTTGGCAAGGATACCTTCGAAGATTCCATGAAGTGCCTTAAGCCTCGTGGCCTGGCCGTTAATTTCGGCAATTCATCGGGTCCCGCCGATCCGGTAGCACCGGGGGATTTGGGCAAAATGGGCTGCATCTACCTGACCCGTCCGTCTCTCATGGTGTACAACGCCAAGCGCGAAGAATTACTCGCCTGCGCCAAGGCTTTGTTCGACGTGGTGCTGGCCGGTCATGTGAAGATTGAGATCCACCAGACTTACGCCTTAAGTGACGCCACGCAAGCGCACACGGATCTGGAAGGTCGCAAAACCACGGGCTCGACGGTGTTTACGGTTTAGGGCTTGCCCGACTGAAGAAACGCCAGGGCCGTCTGGATGGTGCCGGGGTCCCGCAAGATGCGGGAGTGCCCCAGCCCTTCGGTTTCCACAAGCCTGGCCCCCGGCCAATGGCTCACCAGTTTGCGGCTGTCGTCTATGGATACCATGGTGTCCTTGCGGTCATGGATCAACAGCGCCGGAATCTTTTGGCCGGGGGCCAGGTTGGTGCCCCGGATCGCTTCAAACGCCATGCCGTAGCGGGCTTCGATATTGGCCCGCACCCGCCCCACGACGGCGGCGCTGAAACCGATCATCTTGGCCGCCTTTAGAAGATAAACCCCCATATATTCAGGGGGGGCGATGTAAACCACCCGGTCACAGTCCAAGCCCCTGGTCAGCGCGATGGTGGTCGCCGCCGTGCCCATGGAATGGGCGATACAGGCGGCCAGGGGCCCTAAGTCTTCGGCGACCTTCAAAACGGCCATGGCAATTTCAGGTAGCGCCGTTTGTTTGCCATGGGCGTCGCCATGGGCGGGCGCATCAAAGATCACGACCCGGTAACCGGCGGCCAACAATGGTTCGATAAACGCCCCCATCTGGCTGCCCCGGCCGGAAAAGCCGTGCACCAGCAATACCGTCGGCCCCTCGCCCCAGGCATACAGCGGCATTGACTGTTTTTCACCAAACTGTACGCGCCAGGTCTTGGCCCCCTTCATCCAGTTTACCTCCCGCGCGGGCACGGGGTTTTTCTGGGGCGTGAAAAACAGTCGCTGCAAGACCTTTGCGGCAAGCGGCGGCGCGACGCGGGACAGCATCCGCGCCCCAAGGTTGGCCGCCTTGAACAGGGCCGACGGGCGGCGTCTGGCCCGCGCCCGCGCCTGAACCGCTTTGGTATTGTGTGTGGGGGTCATATAGCCGTCCGGCATTCGTCTGTCTCCATCATCGGTGGCGGGAACTAGGCGTGTAGTAAGTTCTGTTTAGGAACTAACCATTACTAAGTTCCCTTTTAGAACTTGTCAACGTGTGTTATCATCCCTTCATGCGCTGGAAAGACCTGAACACTGAAGCCTGCCCCACTGCCCGCGGCCTGTCCGTGATCGGTGATCGATGGAATATGCTTATATTGAGGGACTGTTTTTTAGGCATTCGACGCTTCGATCAGTTTCAAGAGCACCTGGGCATCACCCGCCATGTGCTCGCCGATCGCCTGAAAAGCCTTGAAGCCGCAGGCGTATTGAAACGTGTTCCCTATCAGGAACGACCCCTGCGCTACGACTACCGACTGACAAAAATGGGGCTGGATCTATACCCGACCCTGCTCATGCTCATAGACTGGGCCAACAGACACCTGCCCAGCGAAAAACAAAGTCCTTACGGCGTCGTTTTTCGCGACACTGGCGACGCCGTGCAACCGCAATTGTACGATGCCGCCCGCAAAAGCCCCGTCACCATAGACGCCATCGCCCTTGTCCCGACAAAAGATCCGGCGCTAGACTAAGGGCTAAAACCAGCCCACCAAAATACCCGCAAAAGGAACCCTCCGGTCATGAGCATTATTCTGTACGACCTGGTCGGCACCGACGACCGCCGTTTCAGCCCGAACACCTGGCGCAGCCGTCTGGCCCTGGCCCACAAGGGTCTGGACGCTGAAATTCGCCCGACCCGGTTCCTTGAAATCGCAGGCATATGCGGCGGCAATCAAAAGACCGTGCCGGTAATCGAAGATGGCGACGCGGTGATCGGCGACAGTTGGGCCATCGCCAAACATCTGGAAGATACATACCCTGACCATCCAAGCCTGTTTGGCGGTGCCGCAGGAAGGGCGCTCACCCTGGCCTTTCAAAACTGGGTGCTGTGCGAGGTCTATGCCAAGATCGCCCCCCTGGTGGTTGCCGACATCTGCGGCCACTTGGACCCGGAAGACGGCGCCTATTTTCGCCAAAGCCGTGAAAAACGGTTCGGCATGTCCCTAGAAGATGTGCAAGCCGGGCGCGACGACAAGATCGATCCTTTCCGCAAAGCATTGCACCCGGCCCGCATGACCTTGCGCGACCAGCCCTTCATGGGGGGCGATGCCCCGCTTTATGCAGATTACGTGTTGTTTGCAGCCCTGTTATGGCCCCGCGTCATCAGCCCGTTTCAAATCCTCACCCCCGATGATCCGGTCTATGACTGGTTCGAACGCTGCCTTGATTTGCACGACGGCCTGGCCCGCACCACGGCGGCCTACGACTGGTAAGCGGCCTCGCTTGATTCGGCTGTGCAACAAAACCAACATCAAGTCGTCATTCCCGCGCAGGCGGGAACCCAGCCTTTGCTGACCTTCTGGATCCCCGGTTCGCGAAAACCGCGCCCGAGGATGACGTAAAACAGCCAGACTTCCGCCCGATTCGGCTGCGCAACAAAAAAGGCCGGAGCCCTTGATCTGGGTTCCGGCCTTTTGTTTTGACGAGGATAGCGAACGTTAGCTGTTCATGCTGTCGAAGAAATCGCCGTTGGTTTTGGAATCCTTCAATTTGGCGGTCAGGAATTCCATGGCATCGACGACGCCCATGGGCATCAGGATGCGGCGCAGGACCCACATTTTGGAGAGCGTGCCCTTGTCCACCAACAGTTCTTCTTTTCGCGTGCCGGACTTTGTGATGTCGATGGACGGCCAAACGCGTTTGTCTGACAGTTTGCGGTCCAGGATAATTTCCGAGTTACCGGTGCCCTTGAATTCTTCGAAGATGACTTCGTCCATGCGCGAGCCGGTATCGATCAGGGCGGTGGAAATAATGGTCAACGAGCCGCCTTCTTCGATATTACGGGCCGCACCGAAGAAGCGTTTGGGCCGTTGCAGGGCGTTGGCGTCCACACCACCGGTCAGCACCTTGCCCGAACTTGGCACGCAGGTGTTATAGGCGCGCGCCAATCGGGTGATGGAATCCAGCAAAATAACCACGTCGCGTTTATGTTCGACCAGTCGCTTGGCTTTTTCCAAAACCATTTCGGTAACCTGTACGTGCCGGGTCGCCGGTTCATCAAACGTCGAGGAAACGACTTCGCCTTTGACCGAACGCGACATGTCGGTAACTTCTTCGGGCCGTTCGTCGATCAGCAGGACAATCAGGTAACATTCCGGGTGATTGCTGGAAATGGCCTGGGCGATATTTTGCAGCATCACCGTTTTACCGGTCCGGGGCGGCGCCACAATCAGGGCGCGCTGGCCTTTACCGATGGGGCAGATCAAATCGATCACCCGGGTCGTACGATCCTTGACCGTGGGATCCTCGATTTCCATCGTCAGGCGTTCATCGGGATAAAGCGGCGTTAAGTTATCAAAATTGATGCGGTGACGCACATTTTCCGGGTTTTCAAAGTTGATGGTATTGACCTTGAGCAGGGCAAAATACCGTTCGCCATCCTTGGGGGACCGGATCTGGCCCTCTACCGTGTCGCCGGTACGCAGGGCAAAGCGGCGCACCTGGCTGGGGCTGACATAAATGTCGTCGGGTCCGGGCAGGTAATTGGATTCAGGCGAGCGCAGGAAACCAAAACCGTCTTGCAACAATTCAATAACCCCGTCACCGAAAATAGCGACATCGTTTTCCGCCAGTTTTTTCAGGATTGCAAACAACATGTCCTGCTTGCGAAGGGTACTGGCATTTTCGATTTCAAGCTCTTCGGCATAGGCCAGAAGATCGGCGGGGGTCTTGGCTTTAAGTTCTTTGAGATTCATGATTTTTTCTGGTCTGGGTCTGTCAAATCAGGAAAGATTTGAGGGAGGGGTTACGGGAGTGCCGGATCAGGCGAGGTGCTCTTTGGGATATACTCTGGGATTTGAGCGCCAGCGCAGAAAGCGCTGTGGTTGAACGGGGAAGTGATGTTCGGTTTTGAGGCTACCGCCCAAAAGAAAGGACTGTATGTTTATTGAAATAATCAATCCGGGAAAAAATAGCAAGCCCCTATGTTATTATCGGGTAAAGGGCAGTGACCGCCCGGACCCGTTACACGGAGCAATCGGCACGCCTTACCATTCGGGTTTAAGCACCGCCATGATGACAATCAGGATCATCAGCAACGTCGGTGCTTCGTTGGCATAACGATAAAACTTATGGCTGCGGGTGTTGTTGTCTTCGGCAAATTCCCGCCGCCATTTACCCATCATCATATGCAGCACCACCAGCATAAACGCCGCGCCCAGTTTTGCGTGCAACCAGCCCGAAATCCAATCGGTACTGCTATCGGCCAGCATCAGGCCGCCAAACAATAACGAGCTTAACATGGCCGGGTTCATGATGGCGCGCAGCAGGCGCCGTTCCATGATCTTGAAGGTTTCCGATGTTTCCGAGCCGGGTTCAACATTTGCGTGATAAACAAACAACCGGGGCAGGTACAACAAGCCCGCCATCCAGGCGATGATACTGATAATATGCAGCGCCTTGGCCCACAAATAAGCAGTCGCCGACAATTCATACATTCTGGTTTGTCCTTTGGTTCAACGGGCAGGTCGGGCAGTCGGTCGCGCACGCACGATTGCCATCGCCTGAAGTTATACCAGCCCTGTCGCCGCTGTCACCCCCGATCAGGGCCTGACCAACCAGGTCTTTCAAGCCACCGATGAAGGCTGCATCGTCGGCCACCGCAGGCACCCGAATGTAGGTTGTCACATTCAGGCTTTCGGCCAGTTCGCGGTATTCAATATCCAGTTCCACCAGGGTTTCAGAATGTTCCGAAACAAACGCCACGGGAACGATCACCAGCGCCCTGCCATCGGCGGCACCGCGCGCAATTTCATCATCCGTTGAAGGCCCGATCCATTCCAGTGGCCCGACCCGGCTTTGATAACAAATGACCCAGTCCAGGTCTTTCATATCCATGCGGTCGACGATCGCGGTAACGCTTTGTTCCACATGTTCAGGGTACGGGTCCCCGGCGTCGACAATCTTTTTGGGCAATCCGTGGGCGGAAAACAGCACCCGTGGTTTTTCCCCCTTCGGCACCGTTTTAAGTGCTGTTTCAAGCAACCCCGTAACCGCCGCCACAAAACCACCATCAGCCGGGTAACAGCAAATGGCATGGCAGGGTACTAGCAATCCTGCCTTCGCCGCCGCCCGGTGCCAATCGTTTAAGGAAGAGCCCGTCGTGGTGGTTGAAAATTGCGGATAAAGGGGCAACAAGACAATTCGGTCAGGGCCATATTCCTTAACCCGATTGGCTGTTTCATCGCTCATGGGATGCCAATACCGCATGGAAACGAACGTTTGATATTCGTCGTCGTCGCTGTCATTCAAGCGTGTGTTCAGGGCCGTCGCCTGATGTTCCGTCATCTCTAGGATGGGTGATTTGCCGCCAATCTGTTCATAGATTTTTTGCGCCACCGGCGCCCTGCGCCGCGATATCAGTTGTGCCAGCAACCAGCGAAAGGGTTGTGGTGACGTAATAATCGCAGGGTCATTGAACAGGTTGAACAAAAACGGCCGCACGGCCTGGGGCCCGGACGGGCCACCCAGGTTGAACAGGACAACGGCGATTTTCATGATGGAACGCCTACCTTATGAATTTGGCCACTCGTGGATGATTTCAACCAACCGCTGCACATGTTCCGGTGGTGTCTGCGGCAAAATGCCATGACCCAGATTGAAAATGAACGGGC
>Ga0316204_10001198_pt1 | contig 75037 bp, 60 predicted proteins | sample 6monrhotite_MG_2_FD_205661 | JGI IMG/M metagenome (GOLD analysis project Ga0316204, IMG submission 205661) | Microbial mat bacterial communities from mineral coupon in-situ incubated in ocean water Damariscotta River, Maine, United States -... | ecosystem: Environmental > Aquatic > Marine >...
TTATTATTAACTTTGGCCTGCATAAGCTTAATTTTTAAATTTTTAATTTGTTTTAACACAATAAATTTAAGATTTTTAGCTTATGCTTTATTTTTCAAACATAATACCTTTGTGTCTTCTCCGTGGCCCCCTGCCTGCGGCTGGCAGGTCTGTGCAATAGCCCAGCCTGCCGCAGGCAAGTATACGCAAAGTTACACAAAGAAGCCGCGGAGTTACACAAAGAAATAAGAAATCCAGTTCCTGAAAACCAATCCCCAGCACATCAAAACAAACAAAATAAGCATTCTCAGGCCTGGAATTTTCAGCCAGAAACTTCCTGACTACGTTGATGGCTATCTCAGCTGCCCTTTCTTTTGGAAAGCCATACACTCCGGTGCTAATAGTGGGTAAAGTGATGCTTGAACAGTTGTACTAATTGTATCCGGGAAGCAAGCATGGTATTAGGTTTTACGTTTAACAACGAGTTGCGACTGCCTGTAGTCTACCACTTCAACAGGCTCATCTTTATCGATAAAATTATGAATGGCCACGGCATCATATACATCATCATTAATCTTAACTTTCCCGGCAGGACGTAGTTTGGTTAAACAGATTCCTTCCTGACCAATCATTTTTTGGTATTCTTTGGAAGCCGAAGTATAACCTTCCGATTTTTTATGAACTCTTTCCAAACCGAGATAACTAAAACGGTTAGAGCCAAATAGCTTGGAAGTGAGATAAATGGAGCTGCTTAAGGCGAGAAACATAGCGATAATAACGATGGAAAAGGCTTTGACAAGAGCCGAGAGATTATAATCGAATAAACCGGGTCCCATTGAGCGCGTCATTGCAAGGCTAAGGCCTGTTACTACAAATAGAATACCTAAAATACCGCTAACACCAAATCCGGGGATAACGAATATTTCGAGAGCCAACAGAACAAGACCAAGCACAAAAAGGAGAATTTCCCAATGATTGGCAAGCCCTTGAATGTACAAAGGTGCAAAATACAGTACGGCTGCAGTTACGGCTGCAGCAAGTGGAAAACCGATGCCGGGTGTATGAAATTCAAAATAAATTCCACCAATGATAATCATAATCAACAGCCCACTTACCCACGGATGAATGAGAAATCTAATAATGCTGTCGGTTGCTGATAGCTGAAAAGGGATAATTGTGTAATTCTTAATCCCTGCATGCGACATAATTTCCTTGATATTATTAACCTCAGCTTCACAAATGCCATTCTTGATGGCCTCGGAGGGGGTCATGCTTAGCACTTGTCCGGAATCGCTAACACCGGGAACTCGAATTCTGGGATCGACCATAGCTTGAGCAATATCTGGATTCCTCCCTTTGGCTTCTGCAGTCGACCGCATGAGCGAGCGCATATACGATTGGTATTTTTCAGGCATGGGCTTCCCTTGTTGATCAACCACTGTCGCAGCGCCAATATTAGCCCCCGGAGCCATATAAATGCTATCACATGCCAAGGATATCAAAGCCCCGGCCGAAGCTGCATTTTTATCAATAAAAACATAAACGGGGAGGGGGAAATCAAGGATTTTCGTGCGGATGGAGTCAGCAGCATCCAACAAGCCTCCATAGGTGTTCATGTGGATTAAAACGATGTCAGCTTTTTCCTGTTGAGCTTGATTAAGGGCCTGACGGGTACTATGCCATGCAGGGGGAGCAATCATTTCATTTATGTCAAAGGTGAAAACCTTTGTGTCATGAATGGAATCCTCCGCTGCACGAAGAGGAATTATCTGAATGAGCAGAAAAAAAAGTAAAAGCCAGTATGTTTTGAAAATCCTGAGCATAAGCATCATTCGTTTGATTGTTGTTTTTCCAATTTATCATGCAGGCGTCTGTATCGTTTTCGCCAGACACGTTTGCTCCAGTATTTTCCCCAATAGATGTTAGTCCACAAGCGCTCATGTAAATAATACAACACAAGTTTTACCACAACATCAACACTTGCAATTGCTGTTGCAACTTGCAAAACCTGAGTATCGGTTTTGTTTGTGGCCTGCCTGAAAATTACAAAACTAATAATGAAAGTGGCTCCTGAAGCAATGAATCTCCAACTAATAGCCTTTAAAATGCTACGGCCGGGGCTGTCCTTTTTATCGGTACGTATTTTTACCATTTGTCAAAAATATGTCTTTTGTATTTACAATTAATCATTTAAAAATAAAGGTCAAGTTTTTTCATGAATTCGGCATGAATCTTATTATTAGAAGCCACGATTTCCTTGCCAAATAAATAATTTCCTGTTCCCTTGAAAGTTGAAATGGTTCCACCGGCCTGAGCGACAATAAATGCACCTGCTGCAACGTCCCAGGGGTTAAGACCATATTCATAGAAAAGGTCAAATCGTCCGGCGGCAACATAAGCTAAATCAACGGCAGCTGAGCCCAAACGCCTGACACCTCTGCTATTCTGCATCAAGTCTTTGAAAAGAGACAAATAAGCGTCTAAATACGAATAATCATAATAAGGAAAACCGCTAGCCAATAAGGATTGATCAAGCTTTGCTGTATTCGAAACGTTTATCTGTTTCCCATTTAGAAAAGCCGGACTATCTTTCCAGGCATAAAAAGCCTCTTTTAAATTGATTTCATAAACCACTCCAATCAGGGTTTCCTCACCCTCGGTGAGCGCTATTGAAATAGAAAATAAAGGCACTTTATGAATGAAGTTGGTAGTACCGTCCAGCGGATCAACAATCCAGTTATATTTCTCGCTGACTTTAAGTTGATCGTCTTCTTCGGCAATAAATCCGGCTTCAGGTAATAATCGGCGCAAGCCATCAACGAGTAGTTCTTCTGCTTTTTTGTCCACATAGGTTACCAGATTATGTATGCCTTTGTATTCCACATCTGATTCAGAAAGTCTTGCTAACTCCTCTTGAATGAAGAGCCCCACTTCCTTGCATAAGTATATGACCTGTTCTGTAGTGTTTTCGAAATTAAGTAACTTTTTCATCATTGAATCAGCGTTTTATGAATTTTAATGACTTGGGGTATCATAAACCTTTTATTGTCGCTGAGAATAATGAAATCTGCCAGTTTATTCTTTTTTTCATCAGGCCATTGTTTTGATATTCTGTTTTCAATTTGTCGCCTGCTGAGTTTGTCTCGTTTCATAATTCGCTTTATCCTGAGCTCAATAGGAGCTGAGACATTAATTATCTTATCAAAATAACCTTGAAGTCCATTTTCAAAAATAACCGCTGCCTCCAGTAAAGTATAGGAATGCCCGGCATATTGACCCGACCAACTTGAATAGCGTTGCATCAAACGTGGATGGATAATCTCATTAATCATTTGCAAGGCTTTGGAATCTTGAAAAATCAGGGAAGCCAGCTTCGATTTGATTAATTGATTCTTGAGGTCAAAGAATTCTTCACCGAAAGCTTGCTTTACCAGCAGTATCACACCAGGATCTTGATATAGGTTTTTGGCCTCCTGATCACCATAAAATATCGGTATTCCAAGTGTTTCAAACACTTGACAAGCGGTGCTTTTCCCACTCCCAATATTTCCGGTGATGGCAACTTTAATCATTTAACAATTAGTTGATTATTATAAATTCTACTGAAGTAGGAGTCATTCGTTCATTACTAATATCATTGGGTTTTTCAATTACTTTCAAACCTAATTTTTTTACTTCTCTCAAATTAATATTCTTAATATCAGGAATCACTTTAAACTGATTGACATGTATCTTATTATAATCCTTTAAAAAGACATTAAAATAGAGTGTTGTGGTATTGGGAAAAGTTCGAATTGGTAAATTAACGCCACTTACATCAATAGGTATTTTTAAAGAGGATTCTGTAAACTTTTCTATCTCCAATTTTAGCCGTACAGTGCTTGGTATGATTTTTATCTGATTGGGAAAAGGATTTTGTAGCAGTGCCCTAACTTCTTGATTGGAAACAAGATTGTTAAGCCTAACTGTTACTGTTTGAATCTCTTTAATGCTGTCAATGAGTTGCTCAGGGCCATAAATATGTATGGTTTCAGGGATGGTTTTCGTACTATACAAGCCATGTTGACTTTTAAAAGTAAGTGCCAGTTGGGGGGAAACTTTTACAATCTTTTCACCTAAAGTTTCCATCCGAAATTCCAGTTCGGATTTAGAAAAGCTAAGCTCATTTTCCGAAATACCTAAATCCCTTACCAGCTTCTCTTTCAAATTTTGACTGGGTATACTATATTCTTGCTTTCCAAGCTTGTGAATAGAGCAATGGGCCAAATTAGCATCCAGGGTCTTTAGTTTTCCGCTTAATAACAGATCGAGGATATTATAACCATCAGATTTGAAATTTATATTGACGCTACTGTCTTTAAGGGCAGTAATCATCATATCCTTGGGTGTATTGAGGTAGTGAAGTTGCAGCGCATAGCTTACCGAATACTCCCCGGAAAGTTTGATTAATATCCAGAAAAGTGATGCCAACAAAACACAAATCAAAAAGATAACATGGTCTTTTCTTCTTTTGCTTTTCTCAGCATCTGGTTCTTGAGCCATTTCAGGCTTCTTATATAAGTGTCGATTTTCCACTGCCGTAAAAATACTGAAATCTGCGAATGTATTTGTATTTCGTTGTTGGAATTTCTATATGTTATTGAAGGAAGTAGATTCTGTTTTGGGTAATCTTCTACCGAAGCATGAAACAATAGTGTCGTGAATATAGCTATTCCCATTGGGGAAAATTGACAGTGAAGCTAATACTGTTTATCCAATGGGAGTTAGACACACTTATGCAAAGTTATCAACACTCAAAATATCTAACCCCTAAATTTCTACATTTGTTAAGTGACAAAGGCTTATTTTAAATTGTTGATATACAAATAAATACGTGATTATATAAGATGTTTCTGATTTACGATACCGAGACGACAGGTTTACCTAAAAATTATAAAGCCGCTTTAACTGATTTTGAAAACTGGCCACGTTTGGTACAATTGGCATGGCAGATTCATGATTCTAATGGGGAGTTGATTGAAGTACAGAGTTTCATCGTAAAACCGGTGGGATTTGTCATCCCCCGGGGAGCAGAAAAAGTTCACGGGATTTCCACTGAACGTGCAGAAAAGGAAGGAGTCGACCTGACTTTTGTATTGGAAACTTTTAATGCTTCTTTGGAAAAGGCTCAGGTGGTAGCTGGTCATAATGTCGAATTTGACAACACCATCATGCAAGTTGAATATCTGCGTAAGCAAATGTCAACCCCTTTGATGGACAAGACCATTGTCGACACTAAATCAACTTCTACTGATTTTTGTGCCATTCCGGGAGGAAGAGGTGGCCACTTTAAATGGCCCCGATTATCGGAGTTGCATATTAAACTTTTCAACAAGGATTTTGATGCGGCACATAACGCTTCAGCAGATGTTCAGGCCACAGCTCGTTGTTTTCTCGAGCTGATTCGTTTGGGTGTCATAAAGGCAGGAATGCTTAAACTTTCTCAAGAGAGTATCGATGATTTTAGGCGTAACCATCCCGAGCCTATCGAAGCTATTGGCTTGAATATAAGTGACTTCCATGAAGAACACAAAGGCGGTGATGATATTAAACCTGAGAACGCTGAGCCGCTTGTAACACATCCGGATGGCGCATTGGATGAAGCTAGCTTTGCTCATTTGCATGTTCATACGCAGTTTTCGGTATTGGATGGTTTATCTGATATTCCTTCACTTATTAAAAAAGCCAAAGCTGACGGGATGAATGCGGTAGCCATTACCGACCACGGAAATATGTTTGGAGCCAAAGCTTTTCACGTGGCAGCTGTGAATGAAGGAATCAAACCGATTTTAGGCTGTGAAGTGTATGTCGCTCGCAGGGGCTTTGCGATGAAAGAGTCCAAGATAGATGGCTCCGGCTGGCATATGGTGTTGCTTGCAAAGAACCTAAAGGGCTATGAAAATCTAATGGCCTTGGTGTCGCGAGCATGGACTGAGGGCTATTATTATAAGCCGAGAATCGATAAAGACTTGCTCCTGGAATATCATGAAGGCCTCATTGCACTCACCGCTTGTCTGGGTGGCGAGATTCCTGATAAAATCGTTCATGAGGGTATTGAGTTGGCCGAGGAATCTTTGAAAGAGTATTTGGATATTTTTGGTGAAGATCTATACCTGGAAATGCAGCGACATAAAAGCGGTAATCCTGAGATAGATCGAAAAGTGTATGAAGACCAGGTGTATGTGAATACCCAACTACTTAAGTTTTCTGAGAAATATGGTGTTAAGGTAGTGGCAACCAATGATTCGCATTTTATTAATGCTGAAGATGCCGATGCCCACGATCGTCTATTATGTATTGGCTCTGCCAGTTTTTTGGATGAGCCAAACCGACTTCGGTTCACGCGTCAGGAATGGTTTAAAACCCAGCAGGAGATGAAGGACCTCTTTGCAGATGTCCCTGAGTCTATTGCAAATACGCAGGAGGTTGCCGACAAGGTAGAATTTTATGAGTTGGATCGTAAGCCTATTATGCCCGAATTTGAAATTCCTGAAAGTTTTCATGATGCGGATGATTATCTTCGCCATATCACCTACGAAGGGGCGAAAGAACGTTATGGCGAGATCTCTGACAGCTTAAGGGAACGTATTGACTTTGAGTTAGAAACTATTCAAAAGATGGGGTTCCCCGATTATTTTCTAATTGTTTGGGATTTTTTAAAGGCTGCAAGGGATATGGGTGTTGCGGTAGGCCCTGGCCGGGGAAGTGCTGCCGGTTCGGTGGTAGCCTACAGCTTAAAAATTACACAAATTGATCCGATTAAGTATAATTTGCTGTTCGAACGTTTTCTTAATCCCGATCGTATTTCCATGCCGGATATTGACATCGACTTTGATGATGATGGCCGTGAGCGTGTACTGCATTGGGTTTCACAGAAATATGGAAAGGAAAGAGTAGCACATTTAATCACTTTTGGAACCATGGCTGCCAAGTCGTCAATCAGGGATGTGGCACGTGTCCAGCGGCTTCCACTCTATGAGGCGGATCGCCTGGCCAAATTGATTCCTGAACGACCCGGAGTTACTTTAAAAGAGGCCATTAAAGAAGTGCCAGAGCTAAAGCATGAACTGGAAAAAGGCTCTGCTGAAATTTCATCGGTTATTAAAAATGCTCTAAGGCTGGAAGGTTCGGTGCGAAATACGGGCACCCATGCATGCGGAATTATCATTGCCAGAGACCGGCTCGATAAATATGTCCCTATATCTACGGTGAAAGAGTCGGTATTGGAATATGCTACCCAATATGATGGTAAGTATATCGAAGATATCGGCTTGTTAAAAATGGATTTCCTTGGATTGAAAACCTTGTCCATCATCAAAGATGCTGTCGAAAATATCAAACGTTCAAAAGGGGTCACTGTTGATATTGATCGGCTGCCTTTGGATGATGAAGAGACCTATCAGCTTTACAGTCGAGGCGAAACAACAGGATTGTTCCAGTTTGAGTCGGATGGGATGAAAAAATATCTTCGAGATTTAAAACCCACTCGTTTTGAAGATCTCATCGCCATGAATGCCTTGTATCGGCCTGGGCCAATGGCATATATCCCTAACTTTATTGCCCGTAAGCACGGTCGTGAGAAAATTGAGTATGACTTGCCTGTTATGGAGGAAATACTGAAAGAGACTTATGGTATTACGGTGTATCAGGAACAAGTGATGCTCCTTTCCCGCCAAATGGCAGGATTCAGTCGTGGTCAGTCCGACTCCTTACGAAAAGCCATGGGAAAGAAAAAGCTGGAGACCATGGCTAAGCTGAAGCTGGAGTATTTGGAGGGCTGTGAAAAAAATGGTATCGACAATGTCAAAGCTGAAAAAGTTTGGAAAGATTGGGAAGAGTTTGCCAAATATGCATTTAATAAATCTCATGCTACTTGTTATTCCTATGTTTCCTATCAAACGGCTTATCTGAAAGCACATTATCCGGCAGAGTTTATGGCTGCTGTTCTCAGTAGGAACCTAAATTTCATTGATAAAATCACATTCTTCATCAAGGAAACCAAACGGATGGGGATTATGGTAAACGGTCCCGACATCAACGAAAGTGCCCAGAATTTTACGGTAAATAAAGATGGTGTAATAAGGTTTGGCTTAGCTGCAATAAAGGGTGTTGGCAGTAGTGCTGTTGAAGATGTCATTAAAGAGCGGGAGAAAAGTGGCCCGTTTAAAAATATATTCGATCTGATTAAAAGGGTCAACCTAAAATCGGTAAACCGACGAAGCATGGAGTCGCTTGCCAAAGCAGGTGCGTTTGATGCCTTTGAGAATATGCACCGTGCTCAATATTTTTACAAAGACAATGAAAACAGCACTGAATTTCTTGAAAAGATAACTAAATTCGGATCAAAATTTCAGGAAAGAAAAAATTCTACACAGGTTTCTCTCTTTGGGGGTGAGAATTCTATTGAAGTTGAGGATCCTATTGTTCCTGACTGTGAACGCTGGCTCATTTCTGAACAACTCCGTCACGAAAAAGAAGTTACCGGATTTTACATCTCCGGGCATCCTCTTGATGATTTTGAAACCAGCATCAAAAATGTTTGTAATACTGATATTTCCACCCTTCGAAATAATATGGAAACCTTAGTAAATAAGGATATCTTATTTGCCGGGATGGTGACACAGTCCGCACAGAAAACCAGCAAAAATGGAGCCTTCTTCGGTGTGTTTTCTTTAGAAGATTTTACAGGCAACATAGAAATGCGACTGTTTTCGGAAAACTACTTGCGATTGAAACATCTATTGGTTGTTGGCAACATCTTATTCATTAAAGTCAGGGTGGAGTCCAGCCGATATGACGAAAATAAACTCAATATCAATATTACCCAGATGATGCTGCTTGAAGATGCAATGAACAAGATCATCAAGAAACTAATTCTAATTTTAAAACCTTTGGATATCAATGATAAGCTGATTGATGGACTATCAGGAATGGCTGCTGAATTTCCCGGTGAAACCGAATTGTACATTTCGCTTAAACAAGAGGATAAAAAGCGTGCCATGGTCTTGAGATCCAAAGCTAGCCGTGTTGATGCTCGTTTATTTTTGAATAATATCAATCGCCTGGGTCCGGTAGAATATCAGCTTAGACGTTAAGCGAAAACTTGACTTAAGAAACGGAACGTAACCATTAATATTAGTTGTCTTTATGTGCTGAGTAATTACGAATTCTTATATATATTTGCACACTTAATTAAAAAATAAAAAAAATGGCTTTAGAATTGACAGATGCAAATTTTGACTCCCTGGTACTTCATTCAGATAAACCTGTAATCGTTGATTTTTGGGCAGTTTGGTGCGGCCCATGCCGGATAATAGGACCCATCGTTGAAGAAATCGGTGAGGAATATTCTGAAAAGGTTTTGGTTGGGAAATTGGATGTGGATCATAATCCTGCTATTGCTCGCAGATATGGTATTAGAAATATCCCCACGCTCCTCTTTTTTAAAGATGGTGAAGTGGTTGACAAACAAGTAGGATCGGTTCCAAAACAGTTATTGGTAAATAAATTGGAACAATATCTGTAGATAAATTTGTTGAATTGAAAAAAGCCATTTCAAAAATCTTGGGATGGCTTTTTTTGTTGCCGAGTTTTTTATCCTTTGTTTCAGCATTAAGGAACTCAGAAAAGCATTATTTTGATTTAGCCATTTAGCATTATTTCAGGCGAGTTGGGCGAATACTGATTTTTATTTTATTGTGCACTTTCCCTAGTGCTACTATTTGTGTGATTTGCAATAGTTTAAAAAAAAGATGTATATTTGGGGTAATATGTTTCCTAATTATTTAACCTAAATATTATTCAATGAAAAAGAAAATCTACACTGTAGTTTGGCTTATCGCATTGATAATGTTACCATTATCAAGTTTATTTGCGCAAATTAAGCCTGAAAAAGTCGTTCGCCCGATACATTTTGATGTATCAAAAGAACTAACTAAAGTAAAACCTATTTTACCAGGGGAGCGATCCCGTTCATGGAAAAACCATCTCATTAAAAATATGGATGGCTTTCAGGATGAATTTAAAAACCCTTCAAAATTTCAAGGTGTTGACCCCGTAATTCAGGGACAACGGAGATATAAATCCACGGTTAATGTAAGTATCTTACAAAATTTTCCCGGGGTGGATAATTTGAATGGTGTGGCTCCTCCGGATACGGAGGGCGATGTTAGTCCCGATAATTATTTTCAAATGATCAATCTTTCCTTTGAAATTTTCGATAAAAGTGGAAATATACTCATGGGACCATATGATAACCAAACCATTTGGGAAGGTTTTGACGACGGTCAGCCTTACGATAATGCTAATGATGGTGACCCCGTTGTCCTTTACGACCAAGTTGCAAACAGATGGTTAGTTAGTCAGTTTGCTGTAAGTACTACCGATCGTAAATATTACGAACTGATAGCTATTTCTGTTACTTCTGATCCTACGGGAGCCTATTATCGTTATGCTTTCCAATTTGACAATATGCCTGACTACCCTAAATTGTCTGTTTGGCCCGATGGTTATTATCTTACTGTTAACCAGTTTAAAAATGGGCGAACCTTTGTAGGAGGTGCTGTTTGTATCCTCGATCGTGGTGCGATGATTAATGGGGATCCCAATGCACGTATGTTATTATTTAATATGGGAACTAGTTATGGTAGTCTGTTGCCTGCCGATATTGATGGTACAATGTCTCCTCCTGCCGGAGCCCCCGACTATATTATGAATATGGGGACGAATTCCCTAAATGTATGGGAAGCCAAAGTAGACTGGAATAACACGTCTAATTCTACAGTTACTAAAGTAAACACTTTAAGTACTGAGCCATTCAATTATAGTGGAATATCAATAACACAACCCGGGACTACGCAAACGCTGGATAATTTGTCCTCCAGATTGATGTATCGTGTACAATACCGCAATTTTGGTTCGTACCAGGTAATGCTTACTAATCATACTGTAAATGCTGATGGTAACGGCCATGCCGGTGTGCGCTGGTATGAATTAAGAAATGTTGGCAATGGTTGGTCTATTTATCAGCAGGGGACTTATGCGCCCACAGATGGTAATGGCAGATGGATGGGGAGTATTGCCATGAATGGAAATGGCGATATTGCATTAGGATATTCTGTTTCCGGCAACAATACCTATCCTTCTATTCGCTTAGTGGGTCAAACTGCCGGAGCTCCTGGTGGATTAGGTGTTTTTGATGTGCCTGAAACAAGTATTAAAGCCGGAGCCAATTCGCAAACCGGTGTAAATAGATGGGGAGACTATTCTATGATGGCCGTAGATCCCATTGATGATAATGCTTTTTGGTATACTACAGAATATTCAGGAGGTGGATGGAACTGGAAAACGCAGATTGCATCCTTCAATTATGGTGCAGCTATCGCAACAGCTCCTGTTGCTGATTTCTCAGGAAGTCCAATTACTGTATCTGAAGGAGGAGTGGTGAATTTCACCGATCTTTCTCTTAATAGTCCTACTAGCTGGTCGTGGTCGTTCTCTGGTGGAAATCCTTCTTCCAGTTTGGCCCAGAATCCTTCAGTAAGTTATGCTACTGCAGGTGTTTACGATGTAACATTAACGTCATCGAACAGTGCCGGTACTGATACAAAAACAATTACGGCTTATATCACCGTTACTGCACCCGCTCCACCAACAGCAAATTTTGCTGCTGACAATACGAATATTACTGTTGGAGGATCTGTTAACTTCACTGATCTTTCGACAGGAAATCCGACCTCCTGGGCATGGTCTTTTGTCGGAGGAACTCCGAATAGTAGTAATTTACAGAGTCCATCGGTAACTTATAATGTTGCGGGTGTTTATGATGTATCACTTACCGCTTCCAATGCCACTGGCTCTGGATCTATTACTAAATCAGCTTATATTACTGTAAACGAAGCAGGGCTGACTTATTGTAGTTCTTCTTCTATCAGTGCTGCCAAAGAGTACATCCAAAATGTAGTGGTTGGAAGCTTTTCTAATACTTCAGGAGCTTCAACCTATTCTGATTTTACAGGAAAATTGATTGGACTGAGTCCGGGGTCAACGGTTTCTGTGAATTTAACCACAAAATATAAAGGGCCAAAACAAACAGAAGCCTGGCGCATTTGGATTGATTATAACCATAATGGAAGTTTTGACGATGCAGGTGAGTTGGTTTTTGATGCTTCAGGCATAACTAGCGTTTCCGGTTCGTTTACTGTCCCATCTGGTTTGACCGGTACCACAGGCATGCGCATTTCTATGCGTCGAAATTCAGTTCCTCCTTCTTGCGGAACCTTTGATTATGGCGAAGTGGAAGATTACACTGCTAATTTCAGCACAGCGGCCAAGCCTACTGCTATGCAAAATGGAATTAACGAAATACTCAATGTATATCCAAATCCTACTTCCGGTGATTTTAATATCATAATTAATGAAGATCTAATATCCGGAGGCAATATCCATGTTTATAACATGAGCGGGAAATTGATTTCTGTTATTCCGTTGGTTAACAAGCATACATCAGTTGATATGAAATACCTTGCAAAAGGAATCTATCAGATAATTGTGGTAAACGGAAAAAGTCGTTACCTAAAGAAAATTTTGGTTGAATAATTAAAACTTTTCTTCAAAAAGCGGGCATTGAAGATTCAATGCCCGCTTTTTTGCTTCTCATTCAGAAACTTTCTGATCCTCCCAATTTTGAAAAACGACAATTAGCAGGCTGAGACCCTCAAAATCGAAGTCCTAAGGTGTTCTTCATTGTCTTTTGTTTTTCAATGATGCGATTGTCAAAACTTATACATCCATTGCAGTTTAACTTCTGTTTTGTGATTCCCCTGAATTTGATCAGCTCCGGTGCCTATCGCTGAACGGTCAAAGTAGCTTGTTCGAGCCAGGCGCAACCACAGACTCATACGTTTTTTAGGTTTCCAGCGTAACAGCAGATAAAATCGCTGTCCTTTGCCGGAATAGGAGGGGATACTAAAAGCAAATAACACATCATTTTCGTAAGCATACAACCGGCTTGGCCACCCATCAGTATCAAATAGGGCATAACGGAAACTCAACTTGATGGGAAGAGCAGAAGGCCTGTATAAAACATCTTGATAAAATAATATTCCTTTTTCATGAACATCATTTTTTAGATAATGTACTGCTTCCAGACGATTTTTTAGAATTAGAAAATCAAAAACAGGATAGGATAGGGAGTACCTGTACGAATAGTAATTGGTGGCCACCAAAAGGGGGTGATAGTCGTAATCAGTATTGAAATTTTCCTGCTTACTTTTATATCGAAATCGAAAATACATGGAGAATTTCTGAAGGAAGTCATAGTTCAATTGAGCTAAAAATGCTGTCCCTCTTGAAGGTCTATTCACTCGATAAACCAGCCATGGAAGCGAATAATAATCCACATAAGCAGACAGGCTAAGGTGTTTATATAACAAGGCCTCCAAGCCAAAGTAAATTCCCTGCTCATTGGCAACATGACTATTTTCAATGAAAGGACTGGCATAAAGAACCTGATAGCTTTTCGAAATATTTCGAAAAAGCAAACTCAGCCTAAGCCTATCATTTAAATAAGCATCCATTCCGGCAATACCCGAAAAACTTTTCCCTCTATTGCTTGCCAATTCCCCATAAAGGATAACTTTTTGGAAGGAATAATTGATGTCACATCCAAAATTTGATAGTCGATTCCCATGAAAATAAAACTGCTGATATGGAGCATTTCCCAATTTTAAAGAAGGATTTAGTCTTGTTTCATAATAGGTAGCACCAATGGAAAACTGCTGATAAACATAGGACAAATGAAGACCGTAGGAACGGATATTCAAGGTATTTTTGTCTAAATTTTCGTTTAGTGTTCGGTGGTTTCCTGTTTCTAAAATGCTACGGATTTCTTTGTTCTTCAAGCTGTCATCCGGCACCAGTCTGCCGTCTGATTTTTTATTAGAATAAAACAGCGTTAAAGTGATGTCCTGAAATCCAAAGGTGGCAGCCAAACCCCGAAAAAAGCGGTTTTCATTCACCGATGTGTTCGGACGGATTCCACGGCCAAAATACTTCACCGAACAGGCAGCCGCTGATTTTCCAAAAGAAAGACCAGACCAGAGGGTGAGTCCCTGACCAAATTCGAGATGGTAATCACCGAAAATGGCCTTTTTTAAGATGCCGATATTGGATACGTAGGCATAGGCAGAAAGAAAGTCTGGGAAAACAGGCATCTTACTACCTAGTGCATGTTTGGTACTGTCTCCGAGTCTTGGGAATGGAAACACTTCACCTGCATCCTTTTCGGATGTTAAACCAAACCGAATACGGTCTGATGCGTTAAAACTATAACGCATATAAAGCTTTTGAGGTGGCCCCAGATAATCTGTAGAGGGATGCAAATAGGCTGAATCGGGAGAAATTTTGAAGGCTGCCGATTTCTCCAATTGCTGTGTGAGTCGGAAAAGAAGTTGATGCTTACCGGTTTGAATTTCATGATGCCACGAAATAGATTTCGATTTTGAGGGGAGAATTGTCTTGATAAAAGGGATGAGTTGGCTCATATTGATGTGTTCAAGGCCGGGGATAAGCTGCAGTTCGTAGATACTTAAGATGGGGCCGTTTTGTTTGATGTAATTTTGAATGGAAATGAGCTGAAATTCGTTGAGTAGACGGAGTTGCAAAAGTTCTTTCAGTCTGCTGCCATTAATGTTGATGGGATGATTGGCAATATTCTCGTATGCTTCTGTCAAATCGGAAAAATCAAGATTCAGATCTGTATTGGCGGCTAAATTTTCCAGTTGGTTGCCTATTCTGTCGCTTTGAGCAGCATGTAGGCTGTCCGGAATGCTGGCAGTAAGCGGCAAGCAATAGAAAAGCATCAATACAAGCATTATATATTTGAAAGCCAATCGCATAGCTAGAAAGTATAAACCAATGAAGTTTGTGGTGAGAAGCCCAGTGAAGCATGCATTCGAGCAGCAAGGTCGAGTTGCAGATGTTTCCAATGAATGCCAAAGCCCATGGAAAAAATTTCTTGTTGATTACCAATTCCGATACGGAAAAAGAAGCGTTTCTTCAGTACGTACTCCATTCCTGCCCGAAGAATTAGTGCATTAAAGTCAGTGTTTTTTTCTGATTCTATGGTCACTAAAAGGTCATCGGAGAACGAATAGGCCAGCCCGAGACGAACGACAACGGGAAAATGTTGCGTTTGATAGGAGGCTAACTTTACGCTTAAAGGGTTAAACACCCATGCACCTACGCACAGGTCAGGCGTAAGATCTGCCTGTACACCCATTTCAAAGGTTAGGTTTTGGAACTTCCCATATCCTTCACCAAAAGCGGTTTGCAAATAATCCAGCTGAAGCCCAAAACGGAAATTTGGGCCGAAACTGCGGGCATAAGCCAGCCCGATTTTCATTTCATGATATAGTGAATAACCGAAATAATTTATACTGAGACCGGTAACACCCCATTTTACAGGCATAATAAAGGCAAGACTTCGAAGGCTCAAGGCATTGATAGAAAACCTGCTTTCATAAGCCATTCCAAAAGAAGGTGTCCGAATGTCAGCCATCCCAGCCTGGTTGTTTTGGATGTTCCAAAAATCATGGATAGCTACAGAGGCACCGTTCATCCCAGCCTGTCGGGCACCTATACTATGCCATAGCCCATCAGCATACGTGCCGGACGTAGAAAAACAGAACATCCAGAAAAGAAAAATTCGAAAGCATGCGCTTTGTAGGGAAAAGCGATTTTTCAAGTACATTACAGTGCTGTTAAGGGTTTACACAATTGTGTGTATTTTAGCACCTTAAAATTAATAAAATTTTATTTAATATGGATCGGTCAGTTATTAACTTTTTAATTGCTTTAAAAACAAACAATAATCGGGAGTGGTTTCAGAAAAACAAAGCTTGGTATGAGGCTGTCCGGAAAGAGGTGGAGACATTGGTTGATCAGCAACTCATCCCCGGACTAGCAGTTCTTGATCCTAAGCTGAAGTTGCTGACCGCAAAACAATGTATGTTTCGCATCTATAGGGATGTTCGTTTCTCAACAAATAAGGATCCCTATAAAACCTATTTCGGGGCTTATATTGGTACTGAAGGCAGAAAATCTTCTACCGGTTATTATTTGCATATCGAACCGGATCATAGTTTTGTTGGTGGCGGGTCTCATTCTCCTGAAACGCCTATTCTAAAAGCAATTCGTTCCGAAATTTATTTTCAATCTGATAATTTTAAACAAATCATCCAGCAAGATGAATTTTTGACCGCCTTCGGTGAATTACAAGGAGAGAAGCTTAAGCGACCCCCCAAAGGTTTTCCTTCAGATTTTCATGACATAGAACTTCTAAAATTAAAGGAGTTCACGGTGATGCATTCTTTGGAAAATGCAGAAATATTACAAGCTGGGTTTGATAAAAAAGTGATGACAATATTTCAACAAATGAAAGCTTTTAACAGCTTCCTTTCCAAGGCAATAGAAAATATTGAGTAGCCTAGAATTATTGGCGATGACTTGATAAAATAGTCCCGGGCAACAACAGCTCTTTTATTTCGTCCTTTTTTAGGAAAAGGTCTATGATTCCCTTGGAAGGTGGGGCAAGCTCATAATTGTTATACACAAAGCCAATTCCATCACCGCCTAAATAAATATTGCCGTTTGGCATTACCTTGTTTACATAAAAGCCTGCATTTTTCAAACTTAAACTATCATCAGATACTTGATAATCCTGTTTAAGTTTTTCCGTAAGTAAGTTACTGAGCCGGGCTAGAGATCTAGGATTGAAAAAATCTTTATATGTCAGTGTCTTACCTGATTTTAGATCGAATATCAGATAGGATATTCGGCTAATAGAGTGTCCGCTGCCACTGTACCCATGACGAAGATATTCGAGACAAAGCAAACCATCTGAATTAAAGACCACCGACATATCGACATTTCTTTGCCAGTTAAAAGCGTTTGAAGGTGATGTTTTCCAATATTTATTCTGTGCGTTGAACTGATTGTAAAATTCAGCTTCGAAACGAAACAAGAGACTGTCAGGATTTTCGCTAGGGAAGATGTCTCCAAAGAAGGTGTTTTGAATGCTTTTATTGATGGAGTCCAATGCAGGTGCCATTATAGATTGCTTTTTAGGAACAAGCAGGCTAAGTTCAATTTGTGCATGAGGTGCTTTAGGGTTGCCAGCTTCAAGCGTTTGTTCCGAATGCAAATAATGCACCTCCATGGGAATACTCCCCACAGGATAATTTTCATGAAGAAAAAAGTACTGCTTCTTGTCTTCCGGCCCATCCCATTGTCCTGTGAATCGCACATCTTTCAAAATACCTGTAAATACATCTTTATCTTGCTGTAACTCCTTTAAAGTAACCTTGTTTTGAGTGCTTATATGACCGAACACGTCAGTTAAATGGTCATATTGATGGCTGCTATCCGGTTCATTCCGGAAAAAAGCATAATTGCCTTCAACTTTTGAACCTTGCCGTTCAAGGTTGGCAACCACATTCATGTCCTTGCCAATTTTCCCTTCCATTCTCATATAGAAAAGTTGTGTCGAAGTCTTTCCCAATTGAGCCTTAAGCCCTATGGAAATAAAAAGAATAAAAAAGGCGAGAAGATATCGTTTATACATTTATTTTCTGGTTTTTCATTCGTTATACTAAGCTTGCTCAATAATACAGATTAGTAACGAAAATAATAATGTTGATTGTTTCTGCAAAGGTATAAAGAATAGCGGCTTAGACCTATGTAAAGAAAGCAAATGACGAAAATAATCTTTCTTAGTTTAAGGCAACTATCAGAGAAAGAGTGTCCTGATTTTATAGTGCGATAATTTTTTTTCTATTTTTACACCTGTTCACCTAAAGCTATATTTAAGGTTTAGTTGAGCTTCCCAATAAAAAGTGATTTTGGAGAATTATTTATATTAACTTGATCCATAGGTAACAGCAGTTAAAAGTATTTGAATATGCAACAAAAAATTGAAGAGATAGTCCTTAGCCAGCAACGGGCGGAGATCACAGAATATCATATTTACAAGCGGTTGAGTCGGCTTTCTAAAGAAGAAGAGAATAAAACCATTCTTACGAATATTTCCGAAGATGAGTTAAGGCATTATAATATCTGGAAAAATATCACCAAACAAGAACTGAAGCCAAATCTAATGAGAGTGTCCTACTATGTTTGGTTGGCACGAATATTCGGATTAAGTTTTGCGCTCAAACTGATGGAAGGGGGTGAAGCCAGGGCACAGACCGTTTATGAAAACGCTGCTTTAAAATATCCTCAGGTCGTTCAAATCCAAAATGAAGAAGAGGAACATGAAAAAGAGCTTATTGGTATTTTAAAGGATAAGCGGCTTGCTTATGTTGGGGCTATTGTGCTGGGGTTGAATGATGCATTGGTAGAGTTGACCGGAACTTTGGTTGGACTTAGTTTTGCCTTTAGTGATAATTTGGTCATTGGTGTTACTGGTCTGATTATGGGCATTGCTGCGGCCTTGTCAATGGCTTCTTCCGGATATCTTGCATCACAGGAAGAAGAAGAAAAGGAAGATATTAATTCTCTTACGGCTGCAGTTTATACCGGTGTTGCTTATCTAGTAACGGTCTTTTTGCTGGTAATCCCATATTTTTTGTTTTCGGATACAAAGATTGCCATGGGCGTCATGCTGGCGGTTACGCTTTTAATTATCGTTGCTTATAATTACTATATCTCGGTGGCTAAAGAAGTGAACTTCAAAAAGCGTTTTCTTTCCATGGCACTAATTACCCTTGGTGTTGCCGCCATTTCTTTTGGTATCGGGTTTTTGGCAAAAACATGGCTTGGGGTTTCTATTTAGAGTCTACTGAGAAATCTATATGCATTTAATGATATCAGATTTGCCGGATAAAAAACAAGCTTTTTGTGAACGTCTGATCATTCTTCTTCCAGTTTTTTCTCTTTTTGTAAATGATAAATTCTTCAATAATTAGTAGCGCTGGCAGATGAATTTACTTTTCATTTTCGCTGGTTATTGCCTGATAATCATTATTATATAAAAATAATTCCATAAAACATGAAATTAAGTTTCCACGAATTAAACTCTGTACAGAATACAGGCTTTCCAGTTCGACATTGGGGTACAGCCAGCTGGCTTTTAATCTTTCCGTAAGAATGCTCCACTATGGTCTGACTTCGGCGGTAGTAACCTTTGTTTTGTTCAATTCCGAGAGACTCGGAATACATATTCAGCTATGGCTCAAAACGATACTTAATTGTTAGCTAAAAGTACTTTATTCATAATTGCTTAGCAACGACTCATAAGGAATTTTCATCTTGTCGTGTAAATTTCTTATCATTTTTAAGGTCAATTTACGTCTGCGACTAAAAATATCAGACACCCGACTTTTATAACCAATTATTTCAGCTAACTCCTTTTTCGTCATGCCCATTTGTTCCATTCTAAACTTAATTGCTTCTATTGGGTCAGGAGCTTCAATTGAATAATGTTCATCCTCGTATTTTTCAATGAGAATTGATAATAAATCTGCTTCATCTCCCTCAATGGAGTCAATGGGTGCATGAAATATTTCCTCAAGTCTTTTTAAGGCTTTTGTATATTCTTCTTCCGTTTTTAAAACTTTTATATCCATTGTAAGCAGGTTTGTTAATCATCTGAATATTAATAAATTGAGAAGCGATACGGTATTTTGAGGGTTTGGATAACCTAATTGTGAGCTAAAGGTAAATGTTTTCTTTACATCTCACTCAAATCTCTACGAAAATCTCACTGATTCAAATATTAGATCGATTATTGGTACTCATTTGGCATATATCCCAAAAGAGAGCATTATTGGCTGACTGTCCACACAAAAAGTAAAAGGGTACAGGGGTTAGTATTCTACTCGCCTTAACCCTTTTCCTGCGTTTTCATTCTTCTCTAGGATCACTGCGAAGGGGCAATTTGGCCATTTTGCGAACTTCCACTGAGGCATAACCGAACTCATCAACTATTTTCCCTAATATCAGATAAATACCATGCCCACGAAAAGGGTAGGAGCGAAGCGTGTCGGGGAAATGGGTGGTGTCGAACATCTCTCCTTCATCATCCAGAAAAGTGGCAAAATGCATGAGCTCCTTTTTTACCGTCTTTACATATTTAATGGTCACCAGCAAGCCCGGAATACGAACGGTCTGTCCAATATGCTTACTGAAGTCCTTTGCTTTTATTTCTCCCCTAAAGGCGGTTTGCAGCATGTCGAAATACGTCAGACTTACGGGAAAGCCCAGCAACTCAATTTCATCATAGGCATCTTCCAACGGATTGTATTCAAGCTGTGGAAGCTGAAATGATTTGCTTTTTGTTTCGAACAAATGCAGCCCTGTTGTGCGGGTGCCAGCTGTCTTTTGTAATAAATAGGCTTCCCAAAGTGATGCCGACTTGGCTTTGCCGTTAAAGCGAAGGGCTCCCGAGCGGATGAGTATGAGAAGCTGTTCCGTGCCAGGCGAAGTCCTTCGGATAAAGTCATCAAGATGTTGAAAAGGACCGTTTCGCTGACGTTCCTCAAGGAGGGAGAAAGCTGTTTTTTGTTCCAAACCAGATAAATGGATCAATCCGATAAAAATATCTTTTCCGTGAATATTGGTTTTGTAATCGCTACGGTTTACACAAGGCAGGTGAAGTTGTCCACCTTGCCGGCGGACTTCATTGAAATACACCCAGGCATGGTAAAATCCCCCGAAATTATTGATCACTGCCACCTGAAATTCCAGCGGGAAATAAGCTTTCAGATAAAGGCTTTGGAAACTCTCCACCGCATAACTGGCCGAATGGGCCTTGGAAAAGCTGTAACCGGCAAAGCTCTCAATCTGTCGCCACACTTCTTGCGTCACTTTTCCCGGATAGCCCCGCTGCCGGCAGTTACTGAAAAATTTGTCAACTATGCGCTGGAACTCCTGCTTACCGCGATATTTCCCGCTCATGGCTCGTCTTAGCACATCGGCATCAGCCAAATCAAGGCCTGCAAAATGATGGCAAACTTTCAATACATCTTCCTGATACACCATTACGCCATAGGTCTCCTTTAGCTGCTCTTTCATCACCGGATGGGTGTATTCAAACTTATCCGGGTTGTGAAAACGATGGATGTATTCGCGCATCATACCGGAGCGGGCCACTCCCGGGCGGATGATGGAGCTGGCAGCTACTAATGTAAGATAATCATCACATTGCAGTTTTTTTAGCAAACCGCGCATGGCCGGACTTTCAATATAAAAACAACCATTGGTTTCAGCTCTTCGAAGCTGAGCTTTCACCTTTTTATCTTTTTTAAACAAATTAACCTGGTGCACATCAATCTCTTTGCCTTGGTTGCTGCGTACCAATTCCACCGCTTCTTTAATGTGCCCGATACCCCTTTGGCTTAGGATGTCCAGCTTCTCAAAGCCGATGGACTCGGCCACATACATATCCCATTGGGTGGTAGGAAGACCTTTGGGCGGCAGATCCAGCGCCGTATAGCAGCTAAGGGGCTCTTCGGAGATGAGGATACCCCCGGCATGGATGCTGCGCTGGTTTGGAAAACCAGTCATCATCAGTGCCAACGAATGAATATGGCTGTTGATGCTGTTTTTGGGGGCTTCCTGCAAAGGACGGGTGCTAAGTAGATCAATTTCGGCTTTGGGAAGACCATGCACTTTGCCAAGCTCGCGATAAATGGATTTCCCCTTAAAAGTTACCGAAGTTCCCAGCAGGGCAGTATGCTGACGTCCATAGCGCTTAAAAATGTAGTCCTGCACTTCCTCGCGTTCTTTCCACGAATAGTCAATGTCAAAATCGGGTGGCGAACTGCGCTTGGGATTCAAAAAACGTTCAAAATATAGATTTAACTCAATGGGATCCACATCAGTAATTTTTAAACAGTAAGCCACGATACTGTTGGCACCGCTACCCCTCCCCACATGATAAAATCCACGTGACATCGTATAACGAATGATGTCCCAGGTGATAAGGAAATAAGCCGAAAACCCCAGCTCATCAATAATTGCCAATTCGGAACATGCACGCTCTTCAGCTTGTTTGTTTCGCTTCCCGTAGCGATAGTGCAGTCCTTCGTATGCCAGTTTTTCGAGCAGTATTTTATCATCAGAACGACTCCCCGTAAAGTTTTTTTTATTTTTAATGCTGTTGAAATCGAACACGATTTGGCAATCGTCCATGACACGTTGGGTGTTTTCCACAATTTGCGGGTAGGCATCAAAGGCATGCAAAATATCCTTCGGTGGCATAAAATATTCATCCTCCTCTGCATACATGCCGGGTTTCAGATGGCTCAGCAGCAGGTTATGATCAATGGCTCGCAGATTTTTATGCAGATAATAGGTCTGTTTGTCCGCGAAGCTTACCGCTTGCCTGATCAGCATTTTTTTCAGCAAACCGGGGTCATGCAGCCGCAACAATTTGCCAACTTGCGATGGTTTTATGCCAATAAATTCGTTTGCCTTCAATGCGCGACTGATTTCTTTTCCGAAAGGATAAATCACATAAACTTCCTCAAAATCAGGTGCCAATGTCTGCAACTTCTGCTGTCCCAAATTAAGTGCGCTTCTATATTCATTCAGTTCCCCAAACCCCTTATTATTGCGTGCAAGACCAATAAAAATGAGCTCGTCCCCATCACGGAATTCCATGCCTCCAAGTGATTTAATGTTTTGATTTTCACAGGCTTTCACGAAATCAATCATCGCGCTTGAATTATTGATATCCGTCAGTGCCAAGACCTTCACACCAAGTTGCTTTGCCCGCTTCACCAACGCCTCAACCGGAAAAGTTCCATATCGTAAACTATAATAAGAATGACAATTCAAATACATCTTTCCCCTTTTATCTTTTTACTTTAAGCTGTCAACACTATTCAGTCCCTGATAATGAATAATTCCCAACTTAAGCCTTCGATAATTAATAACAACTTCTACTAAATTAGTGAAAATACCGATTGATTATTCCGGTTTCGGGTTCATTTGGAAATTTCTTTGAGTATTTGATGTCCGATATTGCAATGCAGACATTGTTTCCGGCTACAATAATTATTTTTCAACTGAATCAGTGCTTGTGACTGTAGGGCTGTGGAAGCCGTTACACCCAGTTTCTCAAAGTGCCGAATAATGGTGTTTTTTTCAGGAGCCAGGTTCCCCAACCAATTCAGTGCCTTCTCTTCGAGCTCAGCATCCTGCTTATATTGACCGTAAACAAAGACAAAAGGGATGATGGTATTGATCAGAATTAAATGAATAGAGGACTTTCCCATGGACTTGCGTGATGGAGGACTTTGATGGTCAAGGCGAAAATGAGTATGCCAATAAGGGGAAGTTTTCGTCTGAAATAATTCTGTTACATCTTGCAATTGTTTAGCTTCAAGAATTTTCTGAATCAAAGCCGTTGACTTATAAAAAATATGGGCAAATTGTGCCATACGTATGCTGGGGAAATTAGCAGGCCGCATGCGCATAAACTTCCAAATGACTGCATTCAGGGGAGTAAGCGAATACTTTTGAGAGAGGAATTTGAATTCTGTTTTCAGCGCTAGTGAATAGGCGTCCTTAAAATCACCCCTTAACAATCCAGCCTGTCCTAATAGCAGTGCCTCCAGTTGCATAAGATTGGTTTTGTGTTTTGCCAGTACAGCATAGGGGAGGGAGCGGCCCAATTGTTCAAAGGCATCCGAATTTGTTTTAAAACCAAAACTGCTAAGCAATTGTATGTAAAACACCTCATTAAAATTGCTTTGGCTTATCAATAAATTATCTCGTATCCGTTGCGTTTTCTGTTCAAGGCGTTCGATAGCAATACGATAAAGCCAACTTTTAATTTCAAAATGCCCCACTTTAGCAATTTCATTTTGGCATGGAATCCATTGATCGGAGAGAAGAAAACCCTGATAGGTTCTAAATAAAGATTCATTAAATTTTCCCTTTAGTTCCAGGGTGGGGATGGGTTCTCCATTTTGCCGATTAATCATTTGATCCGCTTCGTATACTACATGTAAAATTATATTGTCGTATGCCGAATCCTTTTGGTGATCATGCTTATACCAATCGGAGGCTCTTATATGGATTTCGATATTGCCGGCCCAAAGGGTATTTCCAATACGAATTAAGCCGTTGAAAAAATCCGGGCCACTATCAAGATTTCTATGTCCTGGCTTTTCAATCAACAATTTTTCGTTGGTAGTGCTAAGAAAACTTTTCCCGCCAAGGTAATAAGTCCAAATATAATATAGGAAGTCCTCATTCATTCAAAAATATTAGTGGCACTAAGTTAAGTATAATTCGTAAACCAAGCCTTTAGCAAGACTAAATTGTTCAAAAATCTGAATATGGAATAATTAACAAATACTTGTTTACTGATTTTAAAATCAGTATTTTTGTACCGCTGATTAATATTTGGCTGATGGCAAATGAAGAATTATTAATTTCCGGAATTGGATACAAAGCAAGGAGATTAGTTGAGCATAACCAGTTGCTTAAAGCTGAAAATGAGAAGCTAAAAAGTGTCTTGCACGCCCAGGAAGAAAGCCTGGAACGCATACAGGATCAGTTAAACAAAAAAAATAATGAATTTTTAAAATTATCGTTAGCAAGTGCCTTAGAAAATAGAAATGGTGTTGAGAGGGGAATTCAGATGATTGACCGAATGATTGAGGAGATTGATAGAAGTATAGATGTAATCAGCGAATAAATCAATATAAATATTGAAGGACAATACGTTAAACATCAAAGTAATGATTGCTGGAAGGCCATATAAAATGGGTGTAACTCGAGAACAGGAAGAATTTGTAAGAAATGCTGCCAATCGGGTAAATAGCGCAATAAAAGATTACGCACATTCGTTTGAATATAAAGACCAACAGGATTTATTAGCAATGGTTGCTTTACAACATACCGTTGGTTTTATCAAATTGGAGGAGGAAAAAGATTTCAGGGAAAGAGAGATGGAAAAGAAGTTAAAGGAAATTGATGAAGTACTTTCCGGTCAGTTATCGTTAGAATAAAGTTCTTTGAAAAGATATACCCGCATAATCTAATGTTTGTAAACTCAACACTATAAACTTTAGGGAATTGCTTAGTAGATTGTAGGACAGGCCTGTTTACCCTCGTGGGATTTGCCTTATGGCAGACGTTGGACGTTCGAAAATTTCGGCAGCCCTAAACATATCTATCAGGAGTTTACTATATCTCCATGACTATGCGGGTTTTTTTATTTTCTTGTGTTTGCCTACACAAAACATTTGTCTATGGAAAACATTATAATTTATGCATTGCTTGTCCTTATCTCTTTTGCTATAGGGATAGTTGTGACTTATTTCTTTTTAAAGAGTACCTTGCTGAAAAAGAGTGAGTTAATCGTTGAAGAAGCAATGGAAAAAGCAGAAGTAGCTAAGAAAGATAAAATTCTGCAAGCAAAAGAAAAGTTTTTACAACTTAAAACGGAACATCAGAAACTGATTGACGAAAAAAATCGAAATATTCAGAATTCAGAAAATAGAATCCGTCAAAAAGAATCAAGCCTGGGGCAGAAACTCCAAGAATCGCAACGAAAAGCCAATGAGCTGGAAAATCTGAAAGTTAATTTGACCAATCAGTTGGAAATATTGCAACAGAAGGAAGCAGAAGTTGAAAAAATGCATACTGAGCAAGTAGGTCAGTTGGAAAACATTAGTAAATTATCAGCCGGTGTAGCTAAAGAACAGCTGATTGAGTCCTTAAAAGGGGAGGCTCAGATGGAAGCGATGGTGATGATTCGAGAAATCACAGAGGAAGCTCGCTTAACGGCAGATCGTTCGGCTAAAAAAATTATCATTGAAACCATACAGCGTACGGCTGCTGAACACGCCATCGAAAATACCGTTACTGTATTTAATATTGATAATGAGGAGATTAAAGGACGTATCATTGGCCGCGAAGGAAGAAATATCCGTGCGCTGGAGGCGCTTACCGGAATTGAGATCATTATTGATGATAGTCCTGATGCAATCTTGCTTTCAGGTTTTGATCCCATTCGACGCGAAGTCGCCCGCCTTTCCCTGCAAAAGCTTGTTTCTGATGGCAGAATCCATCCTGCCCGTATTGAAGAAGTAGTTTCTAAGACCAAAAAGGAAGTGGATCAGGAAATTATGGAAACTGGAAAAAGAACTGTAATTGACCTTGGGATACATAATTTGCATCACGAACTCATCCAATTGGTAGGTCGTATGCGCTACCGTTCGTCTTATGGTCAGAATCTGCTTGCCCACTCCATTGAGGTAGCGAATTTAAGTGCTACCATGGCAGCCGAGCTGGGATTGAATACCAAGAAAGCCAAACGAGCCGGCCTTTTACATGATATTGGAAAGGTTGCGGAAAACGAAGCTGAACTTCCCCATGCCTTACTTGGGATGAAAATAGCTGAGAAATATAAAGAAAAGGCTGATGTGTGTAATGCGATAGGCGCACACCACGATGAGATTGAGATGGAAACGCTCATCGCACCCATCGTTCAGGTGTGTGATGCCATTTCCGGTGCTCGCCCCGGTGCCCGGCGCGAAGTAGTGGAAGCCTATATTCAGCGTTTGAAAAAACTGGAGCAACTGGCAATGAGCTATCCGGGCGTTGTGAAAACTTATGCAATCCAGGCAGGACGAGAACTTCGTGTTATTGTTGGTGCTGATAAAGTATCGGATGCGGAAGCCGACGGCTTGTCGTATGATTTGTCTAAAAAAATCCAGGATGAAATGACTTATCCCGGTCAAATTAAAATTACTGTGATTAGGGAAACCAGGGCGATCAATTATGCGAAATAGGTCATGAAAATGAATTTTGATTGAAAAATAATAGAGGCTATCGAAAAACGATATCCTCTATTATTTTTTTACCGGCTTCTTTGTTAAGCATTTCCACCAGTTTCGAACGTGCCATGACCAGTTCACTGCGCAAAACGGCGGAGTCGAGCTGAACATAAAGGATTTTATTTTTAATGCTTAAATGTTGGGTATGATTGGCAAAAATGCCGCCGACAACCTTGTCCCACGAATTGATTAAGCGCGTTTCCTCCAACTTATCTTCCATTCGATAAGCCTTCAGTAGTTCTTCGAGTACTTCTTTCAAACTGTATTCGTTTCTACGCTTCATGAGAGATTTTCTTTGGCCTGACCTTTTATTACTGAAAATATTTTATGGTCAATATCTATTTTTTTAAATATTGATTCAATACGTTGTGTTTGTGTGTCGGTAATAAAAACCTGACCGAAATTTTCGGTACTGACCAGTTCCACGATTTGTGAAACCCTTTTGTCATCTAATTTATCAAAAATATCATCAAACAACAATATGGGTTTAAAGCCCATCTTTTGCCGGGTATATTCAAATTGAGCCAGCTTGATTGCAATTACAAAGGATTTTTGCTGACCCTGTGAACCATACTTTTTGACAGGAAATCCATCAATATTTAGCAAAAGATCATCTTTGTGGATCCCATTGCTGGTGTACCGTAATTTACGATCCTTATGTAAGTTCTCTTTTAATAGTTCGCCAAATGAAGCATTCGCTAATTGAGAAGTATAGTAAATGGATACGGACTCGGTTCCATTAGAAAGATAACGATAATACTCATCGAATAAAGGATTGAAATCCTGCAAGAAGAATTTGCGTTTCTCATGAAGGTTTTCTCCCAAGACGATCAGCTTATCATCCCAAACCGAAAGTGACAGGGCATCAAATTGTCCACTTTCAGCAAAGTATTTTAAAAGACTATTGCGTTGCTGTAACGCTTTATTATATTCTAAAAGATCGTTCAAATAAAATTTATCGAACTGCGAAATCACCCCATCAATATATTTTCGTCTTAGCTCGCTTCCTTCATTAATTAAGTCGCGATCATAAGGAGAAATCATCACTAAAGGGATTCTTCCGATATGATCCGCCAGACGATCATAGTCCTTCTTATTAAAACGGAATTGCTTTTTCTTGTTCAAATGTTGGATACAACTGATCTGGTCTTCTGAATTCTCTTGGTTTTTATAAAAGCCATGCAAGGCAAAATAAGCAGTTTCGTGGCGGATGTTTTGCGAATCAATTGAATTAAAGTAACTTTTGCAAAATGAAAGGTAGTAAACGGCATCCAATACATTGGTTTTGCCTGCACCATTATCGCCCACCAAACAATTAATTTTATCGCTAAAGTTCAGATATGCTTCAGAATAATTCTTAAAATTGTTGAGGCGAAGCCTGGCTAAATACATATTTTTCCTTCAGTTTTTAAGGGGATAAAAATACTAAATATGTAGGTAGGAATGTGTAATTTTAGGGAAGCTAAAACGTTTGTTGAGAAAAATAATTGATTTTATGTCTTTATTGATAGGGTAAATTCCGTTTGGTTGATCTTATAGTAAAGTGAACGAACCTATTCATTAAAAATTGAGCCTTATGAAAAACATGCTAAAAAAAACAACCGGCCTCTTGTTGCTGTTATGTATAACCAGCATCAGTTGGGGTCATCCGCTGTTAGGTACAAATAATACTACAGCTGACACTGCCAACTATCTTACCTTTAGGGGACGTCTGGTGGATAAAATTAGTAGAGCTCCAATTATCTATGCCGATGTAACTGTTGAAGGAGAAAATACTTCAACAGTGTCTAATAACCACGGAGACTTTGTTTTAAAAATTAGTAAAGAATCCAATGCTGAAAAGATTGTTATTTCTCATTTGGGATATAAAAGCTTAAGGGTGGACATTAAGGATCTGAAACCACGGCATAATGTATTCCGTATTGAGCCGATGGTGGTCCCATTGAATCAAGTGTATGTAAGACCCGGCCCTGTTGATCAGATTATCAAGAAAGTATTGGAAAATATCGGGAGAAATTATTCTGAAAAACCCAATGAAATGACTGGTTTCTATCGTGAAGCCATTAAAAAACGGAAATCCTATGTTTCCTTATCGGAGGCAGTGGTTAAGATTTACAAGGCCCCCTATGAAAGTTTAATTAACGATCAGGTTCGCGTCCTAAAAGGAAGAAAGGGAAGCAACGTAAAACGTATGGATACCTTGTTATTCAAATTACAAGGTGGCCCCACAACCGGCCTTATGCTTGACCTCATTAAAAACCCCTATGTATTATTAAATAATGATATGTTGCGCCTGTATAATTTTAGTCTTATTAATGAAGTAAAGAAAGACAATAGATTATATTATGTGGTTCAATTTGAGCCGATTAGTAAGGGGGGCGTTCCTGGTTATACCGGCAAATATTATATTGATGTCGAGACTTATGCTTTGGCATCAGCCAATTTCTCTCTGGATTTGAGCCAGCCTGAAGCTGCTGCCAACCTATTTATAAAAAAGAAGCCGTCCGGAGTAAAAGTTACGCCTGTTTCCGCTCATTATTTGGTTAATTACCGTGAGCAAAACGGAAAATGGTATTTCAATTACTCGAAAGGTGAAGTTTCCTTTAAAATTAAATGGAAGAAAAGACTCTTCTCCTCTGTTTACTCAACTTTGTTCGAAATGGTCATTACGGATCGGGATGCAGAGCATGCTGTTCGATTTAAGCCAAGAGAACGCTTTAAAAAGAATCAAATATTTGCAGAGACTGTGCAGGCCTTTACTGAAAAGAATTATTGGGGTAAATATAACTATATTGAACCTAACCAATCTATTGAGGCTGCAATGCGCAGGTTTAAGCGTTTGCTAAAAAAATAGGAAGAGTGGCCGGTGGTCTTTAAAAAATTCCGAACTTCACAGAAATTAATCCTTCGATTGGACAAAGAGTACCGATGGTAAAACAGGAAGAAAAACAGCTGCTGAAGGCCTTGAAGAAAGGAGATGTCAAGTCATTTGAATTCATGTTTCGCTTCTACTACGAACCTTTGCTCGGATATGCGCAAAAGATTATCAAGGTGGAAGCAGAGGCCGAAGAATTGACTCAGGAGTTGTTTTTGAAGCTCTGGCGTAACAGAAAAACGCTATCAATTAAACATTCTCTGGCCGCTTACCTGTACAGATCAATATATAATAGTTGTATGCAGTGGCTTAAGCGCGAAAAATTATCAAGGCAATATCAAAAGGACAACATCAAACAGGAAGTCTCTGAGATAAATCCTGATGAGATATTAAAATATGAAGAGTTGAATAGAAAATTTTTTGATCTCATGGAAGCTTTACCCGAACGACGTCGACTCATCTTTAAGATGAGTCGATTTCAGGGCTTAAAATACAAAGAAATTGCTGAGATGTTATCCATTTCATTGAAAACAGTGGAAGCTAATATGAGTAAAACTTTACAATACTTAAGAGAAAACCTTCGTGAATATAGGATTCAATGAGCATAGAAATCAAAGTGAAAACATAGAAAAAATGAAATCAGAAAAAGAATTGCTGGAACTTACCAGTAATATGTACAGTAAGAAAACGGATCTGGCCTGGAATAATATGCTTGCAGAGATCAATCAGGAGGCGGAGGGAAAGGTTCATGGTAATTTTATTTTCAATCCATGGTTTCTCAAAGTCGCTGCCGGTTTTTTGGTTCTGCTGGGTTTGACATGGGGTATTTGGCAAATACTACGCCCTCAAAGAGATACCGTTCGAACTCTCTTGAGCCAAAGAGAGATTCTTCTGCCGGATGGTTCAAGTGTCTATTTAAATGGCAATAGCCAAATAAGTTACCCGAATTCTTTTGCATCAGACAGCAGAAAAGTCTTTCTGCGTGGAGAAGCCTTTTTCAAAGTGAAAAAGAATCGGAATAAAGCCTTTATTGTCGAAACTGAAAATGCCCAAATTAAAGTGTTTGGTACCTCTTTTAATGTTTTTGCTCCTAAAGGGAGAAATAGAGTAGAAGTAATGGTAAAAACCGGTGTTGTAGGGCTGGCCTCAAGGGGAGACCTGAATGACCAACTAATTTTGCATGAAGGTGATTTCGGATTGCTTGATGCTGGTAAAACAAGCATCAAGTCAAGCCCGGGTGAGAATTATTTATCATGGCGGACTAAAGTATTTCGATTTAAGCAGGAAAGTTTACAGCAGGTTGTGAGCGACATAAATAGAGCCTATGTTAAGCATATTGAGTTGGCTACAGATTCACTCAAGACGCTTCAATTGACTTCTACCTACTACAAGGTAGGATTTAATACCATTCTGGAATCCATTTGTTTAACATTTCATCTGCAACAGAATCAATTAGAAGGGAAAATTATTTTAAGCAAACAAAAATAAACCTTAGTGTTATTTAACAGAAAATCAGGATTTATAATTAGCGTACTGTTAAGCTTAAGTTTCAGCTTGATTGCTCAGGAAAGCCAGTTAAATCAGCCTGTTTCTGTTAATTTTAACAATTTGTTAGTAGACTCAGCACTACAAGTGTTAGGAAAAAAAGTGCATCTGGATCTAACTTATAATTCAAAATTTCTGCTTTCAAAGCGGCTTATTAAAGCAAGTTTCGATGCTGTTCCTCTTTCTATCATCCTCGACAGCCTTTTTCAAAACCCATTACTGAGTTATCAAATTGTTCAATCTCAGTTGGTGGTTTTGCCAAAATTAGAAACCGAAGTTGCCAGCGAAGATATCCCACCATCTTTTATAAGCCTTTCAGGAAAGATCACGGATGAAGGGAATAAACGGTCTTTGCCTTTTAGCTCGATAAGCGTATTGCACAGAGGAATAGGCGTAATCAGCAACAAAGAAGGCCTTTTTATCATTAAGATTCCCAGGTATTTACAAAACGATACGCTATTGATTAGTCATCTGGGGTATTTCCAAAAGAAGTTGCCCATTGCTTTGTTAAAACCATTTAATCGCTATAGCTTGAATGAAAAAGTGGTTTCATTACCTGAAATATTGATTAGAAATACTTCAGCCCAGGCTTTAGTCGAAAAAGCACTTTCAAAGATATCTACCAATTATTTTGTAGTACCTTTTAGCTTACGTGCCTTTTATAGGGAATCCGTCAGCCGAAATAAGAAATACATGTCCTACACTGAAGCCCTTTTGGATATTTATAAAAGGCCACTGAGACCCACTCTTTATCATGACCAGGTTAAGGTGATAAAGAACAGGAAATTTACTGACATAAACAGTCGGGATACAGTAATGTTTAAACTAAAAGGAGGTTTGGATGCGATTCTTCAACTGGATGTCATTCGAAATCGACCTGATTTTATGCGTTTAAGTCGGATGAAAGCTTACCAATTTGCAGTAGACAATATGACTGTGATTGACGGTCAATTGGTTTATGTAATTTCCTTTGAACCTCGCTCTGAACAGATGTTACCTGCGTTTGAAGGAGATCTTTACATTGATGCTACTACACTGGCAATCCTACAAGTTCGGTTTAGCTATGCAAGGAATTCTCTCAAAAAAATGAAGACCCAATTTGTTATTAAAAGCAGCAGACACTTCAAATCTGCTCCAACAAGAGTGAGCTATCAGGTAAGCTATCAGGAATTTAAAGGGAAATATTATATACAACATATCTATGGTAACATCAGCCTAAAGGTAAAACGAAAACGACAATGGCTAAATTCAAAGTATGATGTTTCTTTTGAAATGATGAGTACGGATATTGATTGTGCTCATCCTTTACGGTTTCCTTCCGGGGAAAAAGCCAATACAAATAGGATCTTTTCTGATTTTATTCCCGGGTATGACATCAGCTATTGGAAGAATGCAAATATCATGTTACCTGAAGCGAATATCAACAAAGTATTAGGTGGCTTAAAAGAGGAAGATTTAAAAATTGAAAAAAAATAAAATCGGACTTGCTTATCGCTTCCTGAAATCATCAAGTGAAGTGGTTAAAGTCAAATAATTGGGAGAACCAGCCAAATGGTAGGTGCTGCGAGCGAAGTTAATTTGGAAGTGGGAAATATGGATACCAAATCCCCAACTAAAGCCTACCATCCCTAGCCGTTGGTTTATACTCAACTCTCTACGCCGGCGATAGTTGTATCCGGCCCTCAATACCAGATTTTTCCCTAAATAAAATTCACCGCCTATAATAAAGTGTCTCATGAGGAGATTACTGAATTTTGAAATACCGCTGAGCATAATCGGGTCTCCGCTGAGGGGATCAAAACCGCCTGGCGGGTTGGCGGGATCCTGAAAACTTAAATCCCATTTTTCCAGATGGTCAATGACCAGGCTCACTCTAAAAGGAACATGTTCCAGTCGCTTGGACAAGGCTAATTGCAGGTCGAAGGGTAGGGGATCCGTTTGCCCGGTATAGGAAGCCAGCTGTGTGCCAATATTAGAAGCTAACAACGAAACAATCCAATTCGACTTGCTTATATAGGTTCCTGCCACATCAACAGCAATTCCGAAGGAACGATAAGTCTCGTAATGGCTATACAAGAACTTAGCTGTAGCCCCTATGCTGAGTTGCTGATTTAATTGACGGCCCCATCCCAGTGAAAAAGCGTAATCAGCGGCACTGAAACTACCTGTGCGATTACCATAAACATCAGCATAATTGAAACTTCCATAATCCATAAACTGAAGGCTCGCCACATAACTTCCGGCTTTGTCAAAAGTTCTTGAATACTGCGCCATACCATAATTTGCATCGGCAAAATAATTCACATAAGATAATGAAAGTGCATTGTTCATGCTTGAATTAATGAGCGATGGGTTTAACAAAGCCAGGCTAATATCTCCATCATTAATGGCGGCAACATTACCACCCAAAGCCACTGTCCTGGCTGAGATTCCCTGTTCCAGAAATGGGAACGCATACTTACCGCTTATTTGGCCGTATAGGTTGGCATAGATTAAAATCAAACAGATAGTAAGAATAGAATGTTTTGACTTCACAAAATCTCAGTTAATGTTATTCCCATAACGAAAAGGGGAATCATTTATTTTTTATGAATACAAACATACGATTTTCGTGTAAGCTATTCTTTATTGTTTTCTCCCTATTTAAAATAAGATGTTCGTTTGGGATGAAAAAAAAGCCCGGCGATTAAGCCGGGCTTCAACATATTTAATGCTTATTAAGTATTCTGTTTTCTGATCAAATTTAAAGCACTACCTGCTTTAAACCACTCAATTTGATTGGAATTGTAGGTATGATTCGCAATAATTTCATCATTTGAACCATCGCTATGATGCAAGACCACTGTTAAGGCTTTGCCCGGAGCAAAAGCGCCAAGGCCTTTTACTTCAAAAGTATCCTCTTCCAACACTTTTTCATAATCCGCTTTATTAGCGAATGTCAAAGCCAGCACACCTTGCTTTTTCAAATTGGTTTCGTGAATTCGGGCGAAGGAACGGACCATGACCACTTTCACGCCCAAAAACCGTGGCTCCATGGCTGCATGTTCCCTTGAGGAACCTTCACCATAGTTTTCGTCTCCAATAACTACAGAACCCATTCCGGCATCACGATATGATTTACTGGCCTCAGGAACTGCTTTGAACTGTCCGTCCAATTGATCTTTAACCGAATTGGTTTTTTCGTTGAAATAATTAACAGCACCAATCAGCATATTTTGAGAAATATTTTCCAAATGACCCCTGAACCTTAACCATGGCCCGGCCATCGAAATATGGTCAGTAGTACATTTCCCTTTGGCTTTAATGAGCAATTTCATTCCTTGAAAATTCTTGCCATCCCATTCACGGAAAGGTGTCAGCAGTTGTAAACGTTCCGATTTGGGATTTACGTTTATTTCAACCTGGCCACCATCTTCGGTCGGAGCCTGATAACCGGGATCTTTTACATCAAAGCCTTTAGGTGGGTAAACCATTCCTTCGGGAATGTTTAATTTTACTTTTTCGCCGGCTTCGTTCACCAGATAATCGCTGAGCGGATTGAAATCTAATCGGCCGGCTAATGCGTAGCACATCACCATTTCTGGCGAAGCTACAAAAGCAAAAGTATTCGGATTGCCGTCGTTACGCTTGGCAAAGTTACGGTTATAAGAGGTGACGATAGAGTTTTTATGTCCGTCTTTGGTGCTCTCACGATCCCATTGCCCAATGCAAGGTCCACATGCATTGGCTAAAACAATAGCTCCCAGTTTTTCAAATTCAGCGGTAAGTCCATCACGCTCAATCGTGTACCTTACTTGTTCTGATCCCGGAGTAACCAACAAATCTGCTTTAATTTTGAGCCCGTTTTGTGTTGCCTGTCGTGCAATGCTGGCGGCGCGTGTAATATCTTCGTAGGAAGAGTTGGTGCAAGAACCAATGAGTGCAGCTTCCATGTTCAATGGCCAATTATTAGCCTTTGCGGTTTCTCCCATTTTAGAAACCGGAGTCCGCAAGTCAGGAGTAAAAGGCCCGTTAAGCGCAGGTTCTAACTCAGACAGGTTGATTTCAATCACCCTGTCAAAATATTTTTCAGGATTAGCATACACTTCATCATCTCCATTTAAATGGGAGGCAATAGACTCGGCAAGCAGGGCGACATCTTCGCGTCCGGTCTGCCGTAAATATTCAGCAGCATTTTCATCAAAGCCAAAGGTGGAAGTTGTGGCTCCGATTTCTGCACCCATATTACAAATGGTGGCACGGCCTGTCGCTGACATGTCGCGGGCACCTTCACCAAAATATTCAACGATGGCACCGGTACCTCCTTTAACGGTCAGGATGTCAGCAACCTTCAAAATAACATCTTTGGGAGCCAACCAACCACTGAGTTTGCCAGTGAGTTTTACGCCAATGAGTTTTGGAAACTTCAATTCCCAAGGCATATCAGCCATTACATCAACAGCGTCTGCTCCACCAACTCCGATAGCTACCATCCCTAAACCACCGGCATTGGGCGTATGTGAATCAGTTCCAATCATCATTGCTCCCGGAAAAGCGTAGTTTTCAAGAACAACCTGGTGAATGATGCCGGCACCTGGTTTCCAGAAACCTATTCCGTATTTATTAGAGACATTGGAAAGAAAGTCGTATACTTCCTTATTGGTATAAGCTGCTTTCGAAAGATCTTTATCGGCACCTTCCTTTGCTTGAATCAGGTGATCGCAGTGAACACTAGAAGGGACAGCAGTAGTAGATTTGCCCGCTTGCATAAACTGAAGCAGTGCCATTTGTGCAGTAGCATCCTGCATGGCAACGCGGTCGGGCCGAAAATCAACATAGGACTCACCGCGGGTATATACCTGACTTGCTTTTCCTTCATCTAAATGTGCATAAAGAATTTTCTCTGCTAAGCTCATGTGACGGCCAAGCAGTTTTTTAGCAGCCTCTACCCGTCCTGGGAAACGGGAATAAACAGCTTTAATCATTTGAATATCAAACGCCATAATTAATATTTTAAGGTTAATCTTAATTTATTACAAATGCTTTTACAGCATCGAAGATGCATGCAAAAGTAACAAATTAAAACCAAAAATTAGTGGGAAGATAGGGCAATTTTAGAATCCAATAGGAATAGGGAAGAAGCTTAATCAACCAATCCTCGACCAATTTTATTTATCAGCCCTTGTTGTTTGAATTCGCCGATTAATTTATCGAGAACACCATTGATAAAGATCTTGCTTTTGGCTGTGCTGAAGTATTTTGCCAGCTCAATATATTCGTTTAAGCTTACTTTTACGGGAATGGTCTTCATCTCCTGTAATTCAACGATGGCCATTTTCAGCAAAATTACATCAATTAGTGGAATACGTTCATAATCCCAATTTTTCGTTTTGGCTTTGATGATCTTAGCGTTTTCTTCATCATTGAGAATGACTTTGCGGAAAAGATTCTTGACAAATAATTCATCTTCATTTATTTTTTGCCCGGAAGTAGTATAAATACCTGGAAGACGTGTAGCTTCATCGAACTTAGCACTCATGGAATCAATAAATTTCACAAGTAAAATACCTGTAAGGTCATAGCTATCAGTAAAATAAACATTACTTTCATCATAAAAAGAACGCAAGAGTTCATCTTCCATTATCAAACGGTCAATGACCTTAATGATAAATTTTTTGTCCTCTTCTAAAGAGGCTTTCTCTTCCGCCATATACTTCTTATAGAAATCAGCATCGCGAAGCTTAAGATAAAACTTCAGGAATATACTTTCCTCCTGACTCCAATTGGTTTTATACAATTCTTCCTTTTTCTGTAGGTCACTATTATTGGCAAGCATTTCCAATACTTTGTTGTTGACGAATTTTAAGTTGGGATGCAAATCGTCTTCGGTGGGATAGAATTTATTTTTGTTTTCCTCGATGCGTACCAAAGTAAAACGCCTTGCTTCCACAAGAAAAGAAAGCTGATAAATAAATAATTCGTAAACTTTGTTGATGCTTTGAAGTAATTGTCTTTCGCCCAGAGGCAGATCAGTGATGCTTCCCGTATACCAGGAATAAAGGGTCTGGAGAACTTTGATTCGGAGGTGTCTGCGGTATAACATGCTGCGTTTTTCTATTTGTATGAACTCGCTATTTTGAGGCGGCAAAGGTAAAAAACTTTTGGTTCGTCAATGATTTTTGAAAAAAATGATTCAGGCTAAGTATTATTTTGCTGTTCTTGCAACAGAAGAATTGTCTATTTTTATTGGCTGAATTGAAATTTATGGAAATACTTAAAAATCTGATACTTGAAGCTTGGGAAAAGCGCGAACTGCTGAAGGAGAAAAAGTATGAAGAGGCAATACTTGAAGTTGTGGAATCCCTGGATAAGGGAAGATTGCGGGTTGCTGAACCTATCGGTGACCTATGGAAGGTAAACGAATGGATAAAAAAGGCCGTAATCCTTTACTTTCCGTTGAGTAAAATGGAAACTTTAACAAGTGGTATTTTTGAGTTTCACGACAAGATTCCTTTGAAGAAACAATTTGCCAGTCAGGGAATAAGGGTTGTCCCTCATGCCATCGCACGTTATGGTGCTTATCTGGCATCCGGTGTGGTAATGATGCCCTCCTATGTTAATATTGGCGCTTATGTGGATAGTGGCACTATGGTAGACACCTGGGCCACCGTGGGTTCCTGTGCACAGATAGGAAAAAATGTGCATTTGAGTGGGGGAGTAGGAATCGGAGGCGTTTTGGAGCCTGTTCAAGCTGCTCCCGTAATAATTGAAGACAATTGTTTTATTGGCTCAAGATCCATTGTGGTTGAGGGTGTTCGTTTGGGAAAAGAAGCTGTTCTGGGAGCCAATGTAGTGCTGACTCAGAGTACCAAAATTATTGATGTTAGTGGCTCTGAGCCGATTACATACAACGCTTTTGTCCCACCTAGTTCAGTGGTTATTCCGGGTACATACACCAAGCATTTTCCAGCAGGTGATTATCAGGTGTCTTGTGCTTTAATTATTGGGAAACGGAAAGCTTCTACAAATACTAAAACTTCCTTGAACGATGCACTACGTGATTTTCAGGTCGCTGTATAATGGGAAACGGAAAGGAATACTCATCTTCATTAATAATAAAATTCGCGCTAGCTATGCCTGAATTAGAAATAGAAATAGAAATCAGCAAATCTGTAGATCTACTACGAAAAGGGAAGGTGTTACTTTACCCAACTGATACCGTTTGGGGCATTGGGTGTGATGCAACGAACAACAAAGCCGTCCAAAAAGTATATCAGATAAAGGAACGGTCAAAAAATAAGAGTATGATTCTTTTGCTAGATGATATTGATAAGTTGAAACAATATATGGAAAAGGTTCCTGGCGTTGCCTATGATTTAATTCAAAACGCTCTTTCTCCATTAACGATTGTTTATTCCCGTGCAAAGAATTTACCAAAAAGATTAATTGCCGATGATGGAAGCATAGCAATCCGTATTGTGAAAGGTGATTATTGCAGCGAGGTGATTAAGCAATTGGGGAAACCCTTGGTTTCAACTTCAGCAAATCTGTCAGGGCAACCTACTCCTTCCACTTTCGAACAAATTGAGGATTCGCTCAAGCAAATGGTTGATTATGTGGTGGCTGTTCATCGTACACAGATAAGGTCGGTCAAGCCATCAACCTTAATTAAGCTGGAAGAAAACGGTACATTTAAGATATTGAGAGCCTAATCGCTATCACTAATAACTGGAATCGTTATTAAGAAGAGAAGATGAATGGGTTGAGCTTTTCAGTTGATTAAGTATGGCACTATTTAGAATCTTGAAGTTAATAGGTTTCGCTACGTAATCATCACAACCGTTTTTGAGAATATTTTCCCTATCGCCAGCCATGGCATAAGCAGTCACTGCTATTACCGGAACTACCTTATAATAGGGTAACTGACGGATATCATGAACCAGTTCGAGGCCGGATTTCCCCACAGGTCCCAATCTAATATCCATTAAAATAAGGTCATAGCGATTTTCCAGAACCATCTCAAAAGCAGTCTCTGCATTTTCTGCACCATCTATATCATATTTATCCCGAAGCATGTGAGCGATTAACAATAGGCTAAATCTGTCGTCTTCGACATATAGGATTTTTTTCAATGGGGAGATGGTCTTCATGATTTTGTTTCGTTGATCGTCAAATGCTTATTATTACTCAAGTGTTTCCGCGATTCGGGAATATATACTGAAAAGGTGGATCCAAGGCCTATTTTACTTTTTAAACGGATAAAACCGTCCATCACTACCACACATTTTTTAGCAAGACTTAAGCCCAAACCCGTCCCTTCATACGTCCGTCCGTAACCCTCACTTTCTTGCCTGAAATCCTCAAAGATAATTTTCTGCTTTTCTTCTGAAATCCCAATTCCTGTATCTTTGATCTCCAGGACTACATAATGAAGCTCTTCCACCTTAGCTTTTTTGATGGAGAGCGTAACAGAACCTTCCTCTGTAAATTTTATGGCATTATCTATTATGTTTTCCAGGATATCGTTTATAAACTTCTCATCTGCATCAAGTATGCAGGTTTCTAAGTCGCTGTGCATGCGAATTTGGAGCGCTTTTTTTTCGGCATCTGGCTTATAAAGTTCAACGACATCCTTTCCTTTTTGCAAGATATCAAGTGCTGTGAGCTGAGCCTGGAACGAACCGGCCTCTAACCTTGAAATATCAAGTATCAGTTTCAAAGTACGCAATAGCCGCTGACCACTTTCATAAATAAAATGCGTCATTTCGTGGGTTTCTTCCACAGTCTCAACATCCATCATAAGTTCTGAAAACCCGAGAATTCCATTGAGTGGGGTGCGAAGTTCATGGCTCATATTGGCTAAAAAGGCTGATTTAAGCCTATTGGCTTCCTCAGCAACCTCCTTGGCGCTAATCAATTCCATTTCCATCTGTTTTCGCTTGGTAATATTCTCTCCCATAGATACATATCGCAGGATATTATCGTGCTCGTCTGTAATCGGCGAGACGACCGCATATTCTATATAATCTTCGCCATTCTTCTTCTGATTGACGAACTCTCCTGTCCAAACTTTCCCGGAGGATATGGTATCCCAGAGTTCCGGGAATGTTTCTTTAGGTGTTTTACCACTTTGAAGGAATCGTGGATTTTGCCCGAAGACTTCCTGGGGAGTATAGCCCGACTCATTCAAAAAAGCCTGGTTTGCGTATTCAATAATCCCATTGGTATCTGTTATAAGAATAGCCAGCGGATTTTGTTCAACAACGGTAGAAAGTTTTCTGACCTCGAATTCAGCCTCTTTTTCACGGGTTACATCGAATACCGTGCCAATCGCAGCTTGCTTTCCTTTAAATTCTATTAGCCCCGCTGTATAGTTAATCCATTTTATTTTTCCGCTTTTGGTGACCAGTTTGAAGAGGTAGTTGGTGGACACCCCTTTCTTTTGTAGCCTTAGCAACCCACGTGTTTTTACCAATTCTTTGTGATCGGGATGAACCACATCCCAGAAGGACATTTGAAGCATTTCCTTGGCACTATATTCAGTGATTTTTGTCGTTGCCGGATTAACGTATAGAAAGCCCTCTTCATTATATATGATTACTCCGGAGGCCATGTTTAAGGTCAAATCTTTAAACAATTTTTCTGATTGCCTCAATTCTTCTTCAGCTTTTTTACGTTGTGTTATATCAATAATATAACCCTGAATTCCAATCAAGTTACCTGCCTGGTCAAATTCGCCCATTGCATTTTCAACTAAGGTGAGCAGTTTCCCTTTACTGGTATGCATGGCTATCTCGTAATCCTTTACAACACGCTGGTTTTTAATGGCATCGATGAGTTTTTTACGATCTTCCGGGTCTTGGTGCAAATTTTCTGTTCCGAATGCATTTAATGCATCTAAATCAGGAAAATCAAAAATCTCAAGGATCCGCTTATTGCAATAAGTGACATGGGTTTCGTCTTCTATATAATCACCCGAAATATCGTTTTCAACAAATCTCTGAAATCGTTCCAGACTTGCCACCAACTCTTTTTGGGCTAATTCTTTCTCTTCAAGGGTTTTCTTTTGTTCCAATGCATTTTTTACTGCAATGTTCAAGCGTTCCAGGTGTTCTTTTGTCACATAATCGTTGGCTCCGGCTTTTATACATTCCACAGCGGTAAGTTCGTTTATAGAACCTGTAACTATAATAAAAGGAGTGTTGAGGGCCTGACTATTTCTTATCGCCAGTGCCTGCATGGCGTCAAATTGGGGCAGGTTATAATCGGAGAGAATAATGTCAGGCTCCTGTGATGTCAAAGTAGACCGGAAATCAGCCTCATTATCTACGCATTCATACTTAAACTTAAAATCCCTTTTCAGCTGCCTCAACACCAGTTCGGCGTCTTCTCTTATATCTTCCAGCAACAAAATCTTTAATGGTCCCATTTAAACGGATTATTCTTTCTGATTAATCTAATTTTACTACTGTCTTATTTAAGGTTAGCCAATAAGTACCCAAGATGCCAATTTCATCAATGAACTCATGAAAGCCTTGTGGTTTTATCAAATAACTATTGGCACCATATTCATAGGCTCTCCTAATGTCGCTTTCCTCCTCCGAAGTAGTAAGCATCACTACAGGTATGTTTTTAAGGAGACGCTCACTTTTCAATATCTTCAATACCTCAAGGCCATTTATTATAGGAATATTGATATCGAGCAGAATTAATTCAAGTTTCTGAATCAGATTCTGCCCTTTAAACTTTCCTCGACCGAAAATAAAATCAAGGGCTTGCTCACCATCTGCCGCAAGGTGAATTGGATTGGATATTTGGTTTTTTTCAAATGCACGTATAGCTAGTGCTGCCTCAGCAGGATTGTCTTCTACAAGCAAAATTTCAGAATCTGCGTAAGAATCTCTCATAGTTTTTCTCCTCACTTTTGTGATGTTCACAAAATTAAAAAAAAATGCCTAGAAGCTTTATTTATTGTAGGCAGGATATTTACATTTTATTAACAAAATGATTTTGTGGGTGAAAACGCATGAGGGTATCCAATAAATCATTGGTATTTAAATGCGTATATATTTCAGTGGTAGTGATGGATACGTGACCTAGTAACTGCTGAACAGCCCTTAAATCTGCACCATGTTGAACCAAATGTGTGGCAAATGTATGTCTGAAAGTGTGGGGACCTACCGTCTTCTGGATGCCAACTTTAGCCACTTGTTTTCTAATTATAAGAAAAATCATTTGTCGGCTGAGCTGTCCACCACGTCGATTGAGAAATACAATATCATCGGCCTCTTTTTTAGGAATCTGTCTGATTCTCACCTCTTTAAGATAGATAGATAGTTGATTGCGTGCAGCGGTTCCAATCGGCAAGAGCCTTTGCTTATTCCCTTTTCCGGTTACCAGAATCACTTCTTCGTTCAAATGTAAATGTGAGATGCGCAAATCGATCAATTCGGAAACCCGCAAGCCACAGCCGTATAAAATTTCCAGAATGGTCTTATTTCTTTCCCCTTCAGGTTCTGACAGGTCAACAGATTGCAAAATGGAATTCACCTCCTCCTCAGTGAGAACCACCGGGAGTTTATTCCCCAATCTTGGTGATTCAAGTAATGCAGCAGGGTTGCTAGTGATGACTTTTTCCATCAAAAGGAAGCTAAAATAGGATTTTATACCTGAGATTACCCGGCTCTGACTATAAGAACCCAGCCCCATTTCATGAATTTCTTTCAAAAAATCGCGCAAGTCATCTACAGAAATTTCAGTAAAAGAAAGTCCACTTTTTTTCTCCGCCAGAAAGTGTGATAAAAGGCTGACATCATGTAAATAGGCTGAAACAGTATTCTCAGCAAGGTTTCTTTCCAGTTGAAGGAAGCTTTTAAAGCCATTTATATAAGAATTGTATTGCATATTAAAAGGATTCCTAAAGGCTTTCGTATTAAAAAATATTTGACTAAATTATAAATAATTCAATAGAAAATGTAAATTTGTTTGCTCGCTGGTCATTGAAGACCTAACAACAGAAAACGTAATTCTTTAACATAAAAAAAATAGATATGGTAGATTTTTCATTAGAACCGAAACAAATTGAACTCCAAGAAAAAATGCGGGATTTTGCACAAAGGGAGATGATTCCGAATGCAAGAAAGTATGATGAGTTGGCTCAATTCCCATGGCCTGTTGTGAAAAAGGCCTATGAGGAAGGCTTGATGAATGGACCGATGTCGGTTAAATACGGTGGTAGTGGACATAATATTTTTGAGAGTGCATTATCATCAGAAGAACTGGGTGCGGGATGTGTAGGAATTGGGATTTGCATGGAAGCCAGCACCTTGGCTTTAACGCCACTTTTAATAGGAGCCAGCGATGAACAAAAGAAAAAGTTCTTTGGACAAATTGTTGAGGCCAAAGGTGTTGCTGCCTATGCCCTAACGGAGCCAAACGCCGGGTCGGATGTGGCCGGGATTAAGTCAACGGCGATCTTACATGGCGATAAATATCTGTTAAATGGTCAAAAGCGCTTTATTACCAATGGAGCTGTTTCAGAATTTATTACTGTTTTTGCAATGATTAATCCTGAAAAAGGAGCTAGAAGTTTGAGTGCTTTTGTTGTTCCGACAAACTCCCCGGGAGTTAAAGTTGTGTCTAACCTTCAAAAAATGGGACAGCGCGCTTCAGTCCAAACAGAGTTCTTATTCGAAGATGTAGAAGTTCCCAAAGAAAACCTGATTGGCGGTGAAGGCCAGGGTTTCCTTCTGGCAATGAAAACTTTTGAGAGGACACGAACAGGAGTGGCAGCGTTAAGTGTAGGGAATGCACGTGCGGCTTATGAAACAGCTTTACATTGGGGTAAAAATCGGATTCAATTTGGGAAACCTGTTACTGTAAATCAGGGAGTTAGCTTTATGTTGGCCGATATGGCTACTGAGATTGAGGCCGCTCGAATGATTACCTGGCATTCAGCCTGGTCGTATGATACCGGACAAAAATCTAAAAATCTCTTATCAGCCATGGCAAAATTATATGCTTCCGATATGGCCATGAAAGTAACCACCGACGCGGTTCAAGTGATGGCAGGAGAGGGGTACTCCACAGAATTTCTGGTTGAAAAAATGATGCGTGATGCCAAACTTTGTCAAATTTATGAAGGGACCAACCAGGTACAGCGATTGGTTATCGGTAAAAGTGTTTTGAAATAAGGTTTTCTCTTGATAAACAAAAAAAAGCCGCGAATTGCGGCTTTTTTTTTTGAATTGAAGTAGGTTAATTATTATTATCCTTCTTTTTTGTCTGGACTTTTTTACGCGTAGTTTTAACAACAGTGCGAGGCTTACTGATCTTTACAACAACTTCACCCTTTTTACTATCGTAATCAATATTGATGGTGTCATTCTCTGATAAGTTGCTCTTAATGATTTCTTCAGCAAGCGGATCTTCGATATACTTTTGAATGGCCCTTTTGAGTGGTCGTGCACCAAATTGCTCATCCCAGCCCTTTTCGATGATATAATCTTTGGCTTTGGCACTTACTTTGATTTTGTAGCCCATTTCACTAATGCGGCCATACAAATGAGAAAGTTCAATGTCAATAATTTTGTAGATATCTTCTTTATCAAGTGATTCGAAGATTACTACGTCATCAATCCGGTTCAGAAATTCAGGGGCAAAAGAACGCTTTAATGCATTTTCTATAACCCCTTGTGAATGACCAGCCCGGCTTTGACGTTTGGCGTCAGTGCTGAAGCCTACTCCTTGTCCGAAATCTTTCAGCTGACGCGAACCAATATTGGAGGTCATGATGATTATCGTGTTCTTGAAATCAACTTTACGGCCTAAACTATCTGTCAATACGCCGTCATCAAGCATTTGTAAAAGTAAATGAAATACATCAGGATGTGCTTTTTCAATTTCATCCAGCAAGATGATAGAGTAAGGTTTACGTCTGACTTTTTCGGTCAATTGGCCACCTTCTTCATATCCAACATACCCTGGAGGAGCTCCAACCAGCCTGGACATGGCAAATTTTTCCATGTACTCACTCATGTCGATCCGAATGAGGGCATCTTCCGTATCAAACATATTCTTGGCGAGCATTTTAGCCAGATAGGTTTTCCCAACCCCTGTTGGGCCAAGAAAAATAAATGAACCAATGGGTTTGTTGGGATCTTTTAATCCAGCCCTGTTTCGACGAATGGCTTTTACCACTTTAGCAATGGCATTGTCCTGACCAATCACCTCATTTTGAAGTTCAGGTTCCATGCTGATTAAGCGGTGGCTTTCGCTCTGCGCTATATTGGTAACAGGAATGCCCGTCATCATAGCTACTACTTCAGCTACGTTTTCTTCGGTAACCTCTTCACGATGAATCTTCGTATCGTCTTCCCAGCGCTTTTTAGCACGCTCAAGCTCATCGCTATAACGCCTTTCTATATCCCTGAACTGGGCTGCTTCTTCAAATTTTTGAGCACCGATTGATTGCACTTTTTTCAGACGAATTTCTTCAATAGATTTTTCCAGATTGATGATTTCAGCCGGAACGTGTATATTTTTAATATGCACCCTGGCACCGGCTTCATCCAAGGCATCAATGGCTTTATCGGGCAAATATCGGTCGCTGATATAACGATTGGTAAGGTTCACACAGGCTCGAATGGCTTCGTGTGAATAGCTTACCAAATGATGATCCTCGTATTTTTCTTTGATGTTTTCCAGAATATGCATGGTCTCCTCGGCAGAAGTTGGTTCAATCAATACCTTTTGAAACCTTCTTTCAAGTGCCCCATCTTTTTCGATATACTGGCGATATTCATCAAGCGTAGTAGCCCCTATACATTGTAAATCGCCACGGGCTAAAGCCGGTTTGAACATATTGGAAGCATCCAAGGAACCTGTGGCATTTCCTGCACCTACGATGGTGTGAATTTCATCTATAAACAAGATGATATCAGGATTTTTGGTCAATTCATTCAATACCGCCTTCATCCTTTCTTCAAACTGACCACGATATTTAGTACCGGCTACCAAAGAAGCCAAATCAAGGGTCACAATTCGTTTGTTGAATAATGCACGGGAAACTTTTCGATGAACAATACGAAGAGCAAGTCCTTCAGCAATTGCTGATTTCCCTACTCCCGGTTCGCCTATTAGAATAGGATTGTTCTTTTTGCGGCGGCTTAATACCTGGGCAATTCTTTCCAATTCTTTGTTACGCCCCACAATTGGATCCAGCCGTCCTTCCTCGGCGGCACGGGTCAAATCATGGCCAAAATTATCCAAGACGGGAGTCTTTGATTTAGATTCAGGAGCTTTCTTCGATCCACTGCCAAAGGGTTTATCTGAGTCAGTCATTTCATGACCGGTTTCACCAGGAAGTTCGGCAGAAGGCTTTATTCGAGAAGGTTTGTCCTTGTGTTCCTTCATTGTACTGGCTAATTCATCTTTAACCTTCTGATAATCAACTCCTGCCAACGTAAGTTTATGGCTAACTAAATTATTTTCATCTTTTAATATAGCCAACAATAAATGTTCGGTGCCTATCAAATCGCTGTGATACACCTTAGCTTCCAGATAGGTAATTTTCAATGCCTTTTCAGCTTGCTTAACTACAGGGATATTTTCAGTTTCAACCCCTTGATTTTCTGTATTTTTTATTGAGTTTTCAAGCTCAAGCTTTAATTTCTTTAGATCAACACCAAAATACTGAAGCATTTGCACCGCCAGGCCTTCACCTTCGCGCAATATCCCAAGCAATAAATGCTCTAAACCAATATAATTATTTCCCAGTCGTACAGCTTCTTCGCGGCTATACGACATAACATCTTTCATTCTCTTTGAAAATTTAGCATCCATATTTTTGATAATGTTTATGCAACTGAACCTGCAAAATTAAGCATAAGCTAAACACCATTTGAATCACCTCGAAAAATTTTACAATTATTACATCATTACAAAGGCTGATTTCCACTACTTTGGTTCACTGTCCACTTTATAAACAAATTTAATATCAAGTGTTTGCGGCCTTCACGAAAAGTTTTCTTTTTGTTAACACATTATTGTTAATACTAAGCATAGTAGAGCGTAATTTTCCTTTTTAAATATCCCATTAATTCTTACCTTTGCCAACTATATTTTTTTCAATCATTAATAGAAGGAGCAGATTGCATGGAAAGTGTTCATGAAGGCGAAAAGATAGTACGGGTAAACATAGAAAACCAGATGAAATCTGCCTACATCGATTACTCGATGTCGGTCATTGTAGCAAGGGCATTGCCAGACGTGCGCGATGGAATGAAACCCGTTCATCGTCGGGTTCTTTTCGGTATGCATCAGTTGGGCGTCAATTCAAATCGTCCGCATAAAAAGTCTGCAAGGATAGTAGGAGAGGTGTTGGGTAAGTTTCACCCGCACGGTGATAGTTCGGTATACGACACCATGGTTCGTATGGCTCAAGATTGGTCCTTACGTTACCCATTGGTGGACGGCCAGGGGAACTTTGGATCTATTGATGGCGACAGCCCTGCTGCCATGCGTTATACGGAGGCCAGGCTACAGAAAATAGCCGAAGAACTCCTGACCGACTTGGATAAGGATACGGTGGATCATCAGTTAAACTTTGATGATACCATTTTGGAGCCCACGGTTCTACCCGCTATGATTCCTAATCTTCTGATAAATGGTGCCTCTGGTATTGCTGTTGGGATGGCCACAAATATGGCTCCTCATAATTTATCGGAGGTTGTTGACGGGATCATTGCGTATATCGAAAATAACGATATCACCATCGCTGAATTGATGGATTACATAAAGGCTCCCGACTTTCCAACCGGTGGTTTTATATATGGTTATGAAGGTGTAAAATCTGCTTTTGAAACAGGCAGGGGACGGATTGTAATTCGAAGCCGTGTTGAGGTTGAAGAAACCAGCAGCGGTAGAGAGCGTATCATTGTCACAGAGCTTCCCTATCAGGTGAACAAAGCGGAGCTGATAAAGAAAACGGCCGATTTGGTCAACGAAAAGAAAATTGAAGGCATTGCTGACCTTAATGATGAATCGGATCGCAATGGGATGCGCATTGTTTATGATCTGAAAAGAGATGCACTGTCCAGTATTGTTATCAACAAGCTTTTTAAACTAACCGCGCTGCAAAGTTCCTTTAGCGTAAATAATATTGCCTTGGTAAAAGGACGTCCGGAACCTTTAAACCTGAAAGATCTGATCCGCCATTTTGTGGCGCATCGCCACGAAGTGGTTATAAGAAGAACCCGTTACGACCTTAAAGAGGCTGAAAAAAAGTCTCATGTGTTAGAAGGCCTGATTATCGCGCTTGATCATATTGATGAGGTCATTGCATTAATTCGTGCTTCAAAAACACCTGAAGAAGCACGTCACGGATTAATGAAAAACTTTGAGCTTAGTGAAATACAAGCCAGAGCGATTCTGGACATGCGCTTACAGAAGCTTACAGGTCTTGAAAGAGATAAGTTGAAGTCAGATTATCTTGAATTGCAGAAATTGATTGGTGAGTTAAAAGAAATTCTGGCTGATGTTAATTTACGCATGAATATCATTAAGGAAGAACTGTTGCAGATAAAAGAAAAGTATGGCGACAAAAGACGTTCCGAAATTGTCTATACCGCTGAAGATATTCGTATGGAAGATGTGATTCCTGATGAGCCTGTGGTGATTACCATTTCCCATTTAGGATATATCAAGAGAACCCCTCTGACAGAATATAGGGTTCAGAGTAGGGGAGGCAGGGGTTCGCGTGGAAGTACTACCCGTGATGAAGATTTCCTGGAGCACCTCTTTGTGGCTACTAATCATAATTATATGCTCTTTTTTACCCAACAGGGAAAAGTGTATTGGTTAAGGGTATTTGAAATTCCTGAAGGGGCTAAAACTTCAAAAGGAAGGGCCATTCAGAATCTTGTACAGATTGGAGTGGATGATTCAGTGAAGGCTTATATTAATATTAAGGACCTTAAAGATCAAGACTATATCCATAATAATTTTATTATCCTGGCAACTAAGAAAGGAACCATTAAGAAAACTTCATTGGAAGCCTACTCAAGACCACGGACAAATGGAATCAATGCCATAACCATTCACGATGATGATGAGTTGCTGGCTGCAAGATTAACCAATGGAAGTAACGAGGTATTGCTCGCTTTGAAATCGGGTAGAGCCATTCGCTTCCCCGAAAACACCGTTCGTTCCATGGGCCGTACTGCGGCAGGAGTGAGGGGTATTCGTCTCAATGGGGATAAAGATGAGGTTGTGGGAATGATTTGTGTTGAGAATGGTGACTTTGATATCTTGGTTGTTTCTGAGAAAGGCTACGGAAAACGTTCTAAACTAGACGATTACCGCATAACCAACCGGGGAGGCAAAGGAGTTAAAACGCTGAATATCACAGAAAAAACAGGTAACTTAATTACCATTAAGAACGTGACAGACGACGATGACTTGATGATTATCAATAAATCAGGGATCGCCATTCGTATTCCGGTAGGAGCCTTACGCGTTATGGGACGAGCTACTCAGGGAGTTAGATTAATTAACTTAAAAGAGGATGACGAAATTGCAGCGGTTGCTAAAGTTGAAGTATATGGTGAAGGAATTCAGGTTGATGAACTTGAACCTGAAGATATCGATCACAATGAGCTAACTATAGAGCCTGATAATGAAAATATCGAACAAGGAGAGGATACTTCAATAACAGAGGAATAGAATATTTGTTTAGAAAAATTATAAATTCTTATTGTGCGCGGTATAATTGTTGTAATTAATATCTTTGCGTTTTTTAAAATTATAAATATGAAAAGAATAATCTTAACTTTTGCGATGGCTCTTGTTTTTGTTGGTGTCGGATTCGCACAAAGAAGTAACAGAACAAGTGCTTATATGTATTTGGAAAAAGGACAATTGCTAAAGGCTAAAGAAAAAATTGATCTGGCCATAGTAAATCCTAAGACGAAAGAAGATGCCAAAACATGGCTTTATTACGGACGTGTCTATTATGCAATCGCATCTTCACCACTACCTGCTTTTGAAAATCTGGATAAAAATGCCGGTGTAAAATCATTGGAAGCGTTGAAAAAAGCCAAAGAGCTGGATGTGAAGCATAAATTTACCAAGGAAGCCAATGAATATTTAAAAAAGTTAACCATTGTTTTCTATACTGAAGGGGCAGATGGCTTCAAACAAAAGGATTATCCTAAAGCGATCGAATACTTTCAAGACGCTTTTAAAGTTTCGCAATACACGAATGCATTTGATACCACAGCCGCATTTAATATTGGAATCAGCGGTGTTTTGGGTAAAAATCCTAAAGTAGCTGCCGAATATCTGAAAAAGTGTATTGATGTTAACTTTAATGAGCCAAGGATTTATATTTATTATAACCGTGCACTACAGCAAATGGGGGATACTGCTGCTGCTCAGAAATCCATTGCACTGGGCAGAACCCGTTATCCTGAAAATTTGAGTCTTCTATTGGAAGAGGCTCAGCTCTACCTTGAAAGGGGTGAGGCTAACAAATTAATCAACAGCCTTAAAGAGGCTATTGTCAAACAGCCTAAGAATCCCTCCAATGCCAATTTTAATTTCCTGATAGGCAAGAGCTATGATGATATGGGTAAGAAAGATATGGCTGAAGATTATTATAAAAAAGCCTTGGCAATAAATCCTAAATTTTTCGAGGCTGTATATAATATAGGTGCAATTTATGTGAACGATGCTTCCAAATTGCAAAAAGAAGCCAACAATTTACCCTTAGAAGAGGTAAAAGCTTATAATGCTTTGAACACAAAAGCGAATGGTAAATTAAAAGTTGCTGTTCCATGGTTAGAAAGGGCTTTGCAAATTCGTCCTACTGATGCACCCACTATCCATGCATTAAAAGAAACCTATACACGCTTAAAGATGAATGTCAAACTGAAAGCACTCATTAACAAATAAGAATCACGAAGAAGGGAAGGTTTTAGATCTTCCCTTTCTTTCGATAACTCTATTTAACATAATATATATTATAGGACAAACGTATATTATTTCAAAAACACATAAAATTCATAGATTAATAGTTTCTGTATTCTGTATAAGGTTTAGAGACCTTAACGACTGGAAATGCTAAACATCTGTTCTTATTCAACTCCTTTTCAACTCCTTTAGAGTTGTTGTATATGCTGCCTGGTTCCACAGGTTGCACCGGTGGCTATTGTTGTTAAGTCCTTTCGGGATCTTTTGCCAGGTTGCATCTGTGGCTATTATTGTTAAATCCCTTCAGGATTTGCTTGGTAATCTCTGCCAATGGAATGAGCCCATTTGGAGTTATGCTAATTACATAAAATCCCATAGGGTTCAATTAAGCATCAGCTTAAATAGCAATAGAAAGAAATTTCCAGTTAATAATTTTCGTTAAATTTCTCAGTGATTTTATCCAAACAAAGATTCCCAAGACTGCCCTCATGGGTGTATTGAACATTTTTATCAGGCTTAAAATTTCCCTCCATGATGTCGTTACCAATCTTTTTATAAGCTTCTCTAAATGTCATTCCTCCCATAACCAATTTGTTAGCTGCTTCAACACTATAGAGATTGTCGTAGATTTCTTTATCCAGTATATTTTCTTTTATTTGAACATGCTGAAACATGAAATCACAGACATCTAAGTTCTCTTTAAGTGCCTCCACCGACTGCATCAAGCTTTCCTTTAATAGTTGATAATCACGATGATACCCACTTGTTAAATTGTTGGTTATCAGGGTTATCTCTGTTGGGAGATTTTGAATTTTATTGCTTTTTGCACGTAATAACTCAAACACATCAGGGTTTTGCTTATGAGGCATAATGCTCGATCCGGTGGTAAGCTCCTTGGGAAAGCCCAGGAAGTTAAAATTAGGACTCATAAACAGACAAACATCTGCGGCCAGTTTCGACAAGGTTGCAGACACAGAAGCCATCGCGTAAGCTATTGACTTTTCCAGCTTTCCGCGACTCATTTGAGCTGCGACAACATTGTATTTCATGGTTTTAAAACCCAGTAACTCTGTGGTATAGCTACGGTCTATCGGAAAGGTTGTGCCATAGCCTGCTCCAGATCCTAAAGGATTTTGATCTGCTATTCCGGCAGCTGCATTTAACATAATAATATCATCGACAAGACTTTCAGCATAGGCCGAAAACCACAGCCCGAATGAAGATGGCATGGCAACCTGCATATGTGTATAACCCGGAATAAGCACTTTCTGATGCTTTTCGCTTAAAAGCATCAATGTCTCAAACAGTTGTTTTACAGCTTGTTTGATGGTTTCGATTTCATCCTTTGCATAAAGGTGTAAATCTACCAATATTTGATCGTTACGAGAGCGTGCGGTATGAATTTTCTTCCCGGCCTCCCCTATTTTCCTGGTAAGTTCAAATTCAACTTTGCTGTGAACATCTTCAAACGACTCTTCAATTACAAAGGTGCCATCGTCTATGGTCTTCTGAATTTCTTCCAGACCTTGAAGCAGATCTTTTAATTCCTCACTGCTTAAAATACCTATCTTCTCAAGCATCTTAGCATGGGCAATACTGCCCTGTACATCATATTTTGCAAGTTTCAAATCTAAAACTCTGTCGTTGCCAACAGTGTAGCGTTCAACGATGTTTTCTGTAGTATATCCTTTATCCCATAGTTTCATAGCATGCATTTTATAAGATTTCATCAAATATTTTAATAAACAGACTGATTCCTTCTTTTACTTCTTGTAAATAGATAAATTCATCTGCGCTGTGTGATCGTTTCGAATCGCCGGGTCCCATCTTTAATGAAGGACAGGAAAGAACCGATTGATCCGACAAAGTTGGCGATCCGTAGGTGTTTCTACCACATTTTAATCCGGCCTGAACAATAGGGTGATTGATATCAATTGCGGAAGAACTGAGGTTAAATGAACGCGCTACCATCTTACTTTTGGTATGCTTATCAACGATCTCGAAGACTTCATGATTTTGATATAAGTCATTCACACGAATATCCATCACAAAATGACAGGAACCCGGTACTACATTGTGCTGAGTTCCGGCAGCAATCTGAGTTGAGGTCATTTTGACTTTGCCAAGCATTTCGGACACTTTAGGGAACTCGTAATTTCTAATCCATTGGATATCATCCAGTGCATTATAAATTGCGTTCACTGTATTTTCGTGTGCTGCATGGCCTGCAATTCCTGGTGCATAAGCATCCAACACCAGAAGCCCCTTTTCAGCTATAGCCATTTGCATTTGGGTGGGCTCCCCCACTAGCGCGAAATCAATCTCAGGTAAATCTTTTAATAAACTATTTAATCCTTTTGGTCCCGAGCTCTCTTCTTCTCCGGTAGCAGCTATTATGATATTGTATTTCAGGTCGTTACGATCATAATAATGAACAAATAAGCTCAATAAAGAAACCAAAGGACCTCCGGCATCATTGCTCCCCAGTCCAAATAGCTTATCGTCAATTATCTGCGAATAAAAAGGATTTTTCGTATACCCTGAGTTAGGCTTCACCGTGTCGTGATGGGAATTAAGCAAAATACTGGGCTTCGACGCATCGAAATATTTATTTTTTGCCCATACGTTGTTGTTAGCAGTAAAATAATCAACCCCCAATTCGCCTAACCAATGCTGTATTAGCTGACTTGTCTTTTCTTCTTCACCGGATAATGAAGGGGTTTGAATCAACTGCTTCAGTAGGTTTATGGCTTTATGTTCCAATTCTTTAGTTTCCATATTATAAAACTAAGGTAGTAAATAAAACAGTATCATTATTTATTGCTGATGAATCTCCGATAATTACTTTGGCAACATTATGCTGAAGCGCATCGAATCCATTCTGAATTTTTGGCAACATTCCAGTATGAATTACTCCTCTTTGAACCAATTCTGCATAAAGCCGGGCATCAATAAAAGGAATTACAGATTTAGGGTTCCGGATATCTTGCAATACGCCCTTTTCTTCAAAACAATACACCAGTTCGGTTTCGTAGTTTTTGCTCATGGCTATAGCGACTTCCGAGGCCACAGTATCGGCATTGGTATTGAGCAGTTGCCCTTTCATATCATGCGTAATGGCGCTAAATACGGGAGTAAGATTATTTTTTAGAAATACATCAATAGTTTGATGATTTACCTGCTTAACATCTCCAACAAAGCCATAGTCAATTTCATGAACGGCTCTTTTCTCGGACACTATTGCATTGGCATCAGCACCCGAAAGTCCCAGCGCATTACAGCCCAGCTGCTGCAATTTAACTACTATCTTTTTGTTGATCAGGCCTGAATAAACCATGGTGACTACCTCCAGTTCCTTTTCTGTGGTCACTCTCCTACCCTCATGCATTTTGGTCTCTATTCCCAAGGTACGACTTATATTGGTAGCCAGTTTTCCTCCGCCATGAATCAGGATTTTGTCTCCTTTAATAGCCGCAAAGTCCTTTAGTGCCTGATCCAGGCTATTTTCATTATCAATGATGTTCCCACCTATTTTGATAATCTTTAGCTTGTTTTTCATTTTAATAATTTTTGACCCATTGGAGTATTTATCTCTATCAGGATAATACTTCAGTAAGTGCTTTTATAAATGTATCTGCCTGTTCTTGAGTAATTACCAAAGGTGGCAAAATGCGCAACAAATTCGGATTAGAAGAAGAACCGGTGAAAAGATGATGCTTATACAAGAGCTCTTCTCTGATTTCTTTTATAGGGAAATCGAATTCCACTCCCAGCATAAGTCCTTTTCCTTTAACGTTTTTAATTTGAGAGAACTGTTTAAGCTTATCAATCAAATATCGGCTTACAGTGTTTACATTTTCCAGAAGAGATTCTTTCTTTATAACTTCCAACACTGCTATTCCTGCTGCGCAAGCCAGCGGATTCCCGCCAAAAGTTGTTCCCAGCAGGCCATATTTAGCTTTTATCTCAGGAGAAATTAAAACACCTCCTATTGGGAAACCATTCCCCATTCCTTTGGCCATAGTAATGATATCGGGAGTAATATCGGCATATTGGTGGGCGAAAAACTTGCCTGACCGGCCATAACCGCTCTGGATTTCATCCAGAATCAATACAATGCCATGTTGTTTACTTAGTTGTGAAAGCATTTTCAAATAAGATAGCGAAGGGGCATCAAGACCCCCAACGCCCTGTATTCCTTCTATGATTATGGCACAAACATCACCTGGACTAACTGCCTGTACCAAATGCTCTTCATCATTTAATTCAACATATTCCACCGGAAAATTGTCAAGATTAAGCGGCGCTGATAGCTTGCTGTTATCAGTAACATTGAGTGCTGCAGCTGTTCTCCCATGAAAACTGCCTTTGAAAGCGATTACTTTCTTTTTGCCTGTATGAAAAGAAGCCAGTTTTAAAGCATTTTCGTTTGCTTCGGCTCCTGAATTGCACAAGAATAAATCAAAATCCTTATATCCGCTTGCTTCTGATAGTTTAATTGCCAGCTCCTCCTGAATCGGCAGATGAACAGAGTTAGAATAAAAGACCATTTTATCCATCTGATCCTTCAGCCTGGCTAAGTATTCGGGATGTGAATGTCCAATGGAAATTACCCCATGTCCTCCATAAAGGTCGAGATATTGCTGATCTTTATCATCCCACAAGTAAACGCCTGACGCTCTATCTAGAACAACATTAAATCTCGGATATACTTCAAATAGATTCATCTGAATGGTATTAATGAATGATTATTTTTCTTTAAGTAGATATTATCTCTCGATTGAATTTCGCACGATAGTCCTAATGCTCAATATTTTCTTTGATTTTAGTAACCATTTCGTAGGAAGCTGTCAATCCACGGATTAAGGCTGAACTTAGTCCTTTATGTTCCATTTCATTTAGGCCGTTTATGGTACAGCCTTTGGGAGTAGTCACTTTATCAATTTCAGCTTCAGGATGTGCATTGGGATTTTCAGCCAAAATGCTGGCCGCTCCCAAACAAGTGTGCTCGGCAATGAACTTTGCTTCTTCGGCTTTAAATCCCATCTGGATTCCGCCCTGGGTAGTTGCCCTGATTAAACGCAACCAGAAAGCAATTCCGCTTGCCCCTAACACAGTTGCTGCCTGCATTAAATCATCATCAATGATCAGCGTCTTTCCCAGACAATTGAAAATAATTTGTGCAGTGTCAATGCTTTGCTTGTCGCCATTATAACTTAAACAAGTCATTGATTGTCTCACGGCTATGGCCGTATTAGGCATTGATCGTACAATGTTGCATGCTGAACCTACAGCTTCTTCCATAGCCCTTATTGTCAATCCTGTTATAGTCGATATCAGTACCTTCTTTTTCAACAAACTTTTCACTTCGTCAACAATAGTTGTGAACTGTTGCGGTTGTACGCAAAACATAATCACCTCTGAATTTTCTACTGCCAACTTATTATCTGTGGTGAAATACACATTCTTATTATCCACTAAAGCTTTGGAAGGCAATTTTCTTTTGGTGGCTATTATCTGAATATCATCCTTTAATGACGACGCCAATAGGCCTTTGATGATTGATAAACCTAAATTTCCACTGCCAATAATGGCAATCTTTGTTTTTTTTGTCTTTTCCATTTTAAAAATATGTTGGTTTAAAAAGTAAGCCCGTGTCAGGGGCGAGGCCAAACATGAGGTTCATATTTTCAACTGCCTGTCCGGATGCTCCTTTTAATAAATTATCGATGGCCGAAACAATAAATGCTTTGTTTCCATGCTTTTCAATATGAATGAGGCAATAATTGGTATTTACTACCTGTTTTAGATTTATGGGTGATTCGCTCACATGGGTGAAGGTTTTATCAGCATAAAAATCCTGATAAAGTCGAATCAGCTCAGCTTGTGTCAGCGCACAATCCATATACATACTGCTTAGGATTCCCCTTGTAAAATCGCCTCGGATCGGAATAAAATTTAATTCCTGATTGAAGCCCGGCTGGCAACTTTGCAGACTTTCTCTTATTTCAGTGAGATGCTGATGCGTAAACGCTTTGTAAACTGATATATTATTATTTCTCCAGTTGAAATGAGTGGTTTCTGAAAGTGTACGCCCTGCTCCTGTAGATCCGGTAATGCCTTGAATATGAATGCTACTATTCAACAGTTGCTTCTTGGCGAGCGGAAGTAAGCCCAACTGGATAGCGGTGGCAAAACAACCAGGATTAGCGATGTTGTCAGACTGCCGAAGGATTTCCCGGTTCATTTCCACTAAGCCGTAGTCGAATTTTCTTTGCTCAAATCGGTCATTTTCTTTTGTCCGAAAATCATTGCTCAAGTCTATGATTTTGGTTTTCTCAGAAAAGATGTTTTCAGCAAGAAACTGAGTTGAGTGGCCATGGCCAAGACATAAAAATACCACATCGACATTTTCAGTGATACTATCTGTAAACTCGATTTCAGGATGAGCAAAGAGATCCTCATGCACACTATATGCTTTCTTACCTGCTTGAGTATGGCTATAGACAAAATCAATCTTTACCTCCGGATGATTTATCAAAATCCGAATTAACTCTCCGGCAACATAGCCTGTTCCACCTACAATTCCTATCTGTATCATTTTAGTTTATTTACGCCTTGATAAATTTTTAAAGCATTGGAAGTTATTTTCGTGAACCCTTTTATATCTTCACCCGTCCATGCTTTATTAACTTCACCATAGTCACCAAAATCTGATTTCATAAGATCGTGATCAGAAATAATTCCCTGTACATCAAAACGATATGGATGCAATACTACTGACACTTCTCCGGAAACATTCTCTTGTGAATCCTGTAGGAAATTCTCGATATTTCTCATTACAGCTTCAAAATATTGTGCTTCATGGATAAACATGCCGTACCAATTAGCCAATTGTTCTTTCCAATATAACTGCCATTTGGTAAGGGTATGCTTTTCCAATGTATGGTGTGCTTTTATAATAATGCTTGCTGCTGCTGCCTCGAAGCCAATTCGGCCTTTTATCCCAATAATGGTATCGCCGATATGCATGTCGCGACCGATGGCATACTTGCCTGCAATTTCTTCTATCTCCTGAATAGCAACTACCGGCTCTGTTTTTACTCCGTTTAAGCTGGTAATTTCTCCCTTCTCAAAGCCTATCTTAAGTGTTCTTGGAGCAGTTTCTTTCAACTGACTTGGATAAGCATTCTCCGGAAGGGGTTCATTAGAAGTCAATGTTTCTTCCCCACCAATACTAGTGCCCCACAAGCCCTTGTTAAGGGAGTACTTGGCCTTCTTCCAATCTGTTTGCACTCCTTTTCCGGCAAGGTATTCTATCTCCGCAAGTCGTGAAAGCTTTTGGTCTCTTACAGGGGTTAATATTTCCAAATCAGGTGCTACTAACTGGAAGATCAGATCAAATCGAATTTGATCATTTCCTGCTCCGGTGCTGCCATGAGCTATGTATTTGGCATTGATGGATTGGGCATATTCCGCTAATGCAATAGCCTGGTAAATACGTTCGGCACTTACTGATAAAGGATATGTGTTGTTTTTAAGTATATTCCCGAATATCAGGTACTTAACAATATGTTCATAAAAGGCTTGTGTGCCTTCAAGGGCAATATGGCTTACGGCTCCCAAATTATAAGCTCTCTCTTCTATTTCCTTAAGTTCATTATTAGAGAATCCACCGGTGTTTACAATGGCTGTATGAACTTCCAGCTGTTTTTCGTGATATAAATATTTGACGCAATATGACGTATCCAGTCCGCCGCTAAAGGCCAATAATACTTTTTCTTTTTTCATTTGTGTAGTATTTTACTGATTTTAGGATAAAAATGAGTCATCTGATGTAAGTTTGTTTTCCGATTAGCCAAGAACGTCTTAAACTGTTCCCATGATTGAGAAGATTTCTTTTTCCCGGATTCGATAGAAGGTTTTGCAAGCGGATCGTAAACCATACCTGTACATAAACACATTTTTTTATTTGTTCTTTGCAAAATATCAAAGTTAGAACAACCCTGGCATCCTTTCCAGAAAGTTTCGTCAACGGTCAATTCTGAAAATGTGACCGGTTTATATCCCAATTCTGAATTTATTTTCATTACTGCCAGACTGGTGGTAATGCCAAAAACTTTCGCATTGGGAAATTTATTTTTGGAGAGTTCTAATACCGTTGATTTAATTTTCTTTGCCAGACCCGTATTTCGGTAATCAGGGTGGACGATAAGTCCGGAATTAGCTACAAACTTAGTATCTTCCCAACTTTCGATATAACAGAATCCCACAACCTTCTCCCCTTCTAAGGCGATAGCCGCTTTCCCCTCATGTATTTTTCGCTCTATATAGGCTGGTTCTCTTTTGGCAATTCCGGTACCTCTTAGCTGGGCGGCCTCCTCAATCATAGTACAAATAACCGATGCATATTTTTCGTGACTGGTGGTGGCCACGACAATGACAACTTTCATAATAGAAAATTTCTAATTGTAAGAAAAAAATGATGAATAACTAAAATAGAGCAGAGCACGGAACTCCGCTAAAAGAATTAAACCCCGAGGGGGGGCCTACGCCTCAAAATAAAAGACGGAGCAATACCGATCACAACCAGGCGTTGTGCTTTAAAATGACGATATGTGCTTTTTTGTTTCATAAATCTGCCACAAATGTATTCGTTTTTTTAAACAAACAAATAAAAAAGAAACATTTTTTTTAAAATTTGCTTTGTTTTCTGAAATAGGAATCCTTTTTTTTCTTATTAAAATGTGGTATTCATGGTTCGTAAGTTCAAAAATAATTTTTGTACGATGTGCATATCTCAAGTTATTTTTTTTATATTTACAATCAATCGCCCCTGACCTAATTATTGTTTCATTTTTAGCATCTCAGGCATACTTTTTCTACTTAATTTTCGCGGGGACATGATTACAAAAACGGAATTGATTCTTTGAAAATGGACTTGACGCAAATTTATTTACTCAACATACTCTACTGATTTTAGGAATATGCTCTTTCAGGAAAAGTAATAAATATGCAATGAGCCTAAGGGGGCTTGACAAAAAGGATTATTATATTGTATAATCTAGGTAAATAAATAAAGTATGAACTTTCTAAAACTACATATCATGAAAAATATTGCAACTATTTTCGCATTGGCTTCTTTATTAGCCATTCTATTGGTAGTAGGATGCACGAAGCCAAAAAACCCTCCGGCTCCTACGCCGACTGCCCCTATCCTTACAGTCGTTTATACGACAGATTCTGTTGTGTATGGTGGAACAGCTAGTTATAGCTGGACCTTATCTGGAGATTTAACGGCAGTGGTCACACTAGATGGCTCAATCGTAAAGTCTACAGACTCAAGAATAACTGATAAGTTATTTGAGTCTGAAACTCATACCATTGTAGCCACTGGTAAGGGTGGAACTGTTACAAAAAACTTTACCATTAAAGTAATGGGGGAGAAAACTCCTACATTAGAAGTTACAGTATCACCTGATACAGTCTCTCCTTATTATAGTAACTCTGTTACTGTAAGCTGGACATCCAGCAATGCAAAGTCTGTATCTATAAACGACAGCTCTGTTGAGCTGAATGGCTCTATGGTATTTGACAAAATGATTGCTGATACCACATTAGCTATCACTGCCAAGAATTTTTCTAAAACGGTAACTGTTACCAAAACCCTTAAAGTTGGGGATTGGAAGACGTCAAATTTTGGAATGATTACCCACGGATATTGGAGAAATACCAGATTCGGCTTCTGGACTAAAGATGGGCAATTCATTACGGAAGTATCATTAACGGATGCTGATAAAGCTCAAAAATGGTTCTTCTCTGGTGACTTTACATATAAAATCTTTAACGCAGATGGAACTCCCTGGGGCACTGGTATTGGTTCATGGAATATAGACTCGGATCCAACCCATTTTATATGGGGAAATAAAGTATCTACAGAAGTATATACAATAGTAGAACTTACTGAAACAAGTTTTATTGTAGAAAAAGATGCATTATGGGGGACACCTGAAATACATGTTAACGAAAGATATGTATTTGAAAGGTAATATGTTTAACTAAAAACTAAACCACTCTGACGAGTGGTTTTTTATATATTGCTATTTACAATTAAATAATTATGATATAATAAAACAAGAATTTATTAAAAGTAATAATCTTGATGTGTCGCGTTTTAAAAGACGTTACGCGACATGATTTCGTAAAATCATATGAATCTAATTTTTAAAAAATCTTTAATTACCTTACTCTTTGGTTTTGCTTTTTTCTCCATTTTTTATTCTACTCCTAAAGTAGAAGCAGCAGCTGTACCTACTACTGCATATGCTACTTTGTCTGGGCATACAAATTATTCTAATCCGTTAACAGTACTCGGTGCAAACAAAGTAGATATTTGGGCAAGACCATCTACAACTGCAACTTCTTGTACTTTAGCTGGACATGCTGATGTTCCTGCGAATCCTGTTGTTGGTGGCTATACAAAAGTTGGTAGCAGAATTCCTGTCTCACAAACAACCACCTTTACCGTAACTTGTGATTATACAGAAACATATTCATGGAGTGTTGGAACATGGGGGGCTTGTACCTCCTCGGGGGCAGGAGTTTGCTCAGGTTCATGGATATCATCTGCGGGGGCTTGTGTTGGACCAGTAGGTGCAGGGAATCAAACTAATCCATATAATTGTACTGGAATAATAGGTCAAACAACATGTCAAAGTGCATATAATGACGGTTGTCGATGGGACACTACAGGAACTAAAATAACAAATCAATGTGTTGGGCCCACAACTTCATCGGCTTGTACATCACAGAACGCGGCATGTTCATTTGTTTATGGCGGTTCATCTCAAACCCGGACGGTAGTTTGTAAGAACTCACTTGGGACAACTGTTGCTGATAGTTTCTGTACGGCTTCTAAACCCATTTCATCACAAGCTTGTACAGTGCCTATAAATGGGGTTTGTGGTAGTACTGTTAATTCATGTACCGCTGGGATCTTCACTTATAGGGTTAATAGCTCTACTTATTATTTATGGGAATGTTCAGGATATAATGGAGGAACAAATGCTTTATGTTCATCACCAATACCTGCTCCTACTGGTGGCGGAGGTGGTGGCGGTGGATGTTTCATTGCTGGAACAAAAGTAGAAATGGCTGACGGTAGTTTCAAGAATATTGAAGATGTCACTATAAATGATTCACTTATGTCTTCAGCTGGGCCAACTCCTGTAATGAAGAGATATGTTATTGATTATTTTGGTCTGGTTTATTCTATAAATGGATCTAAATTCTTTGTAACTGATTCTCATCCATTTATGACAACAGAAGGATGGAAATCATTTAATCCAGAGAAAACGAGAAAAGAATCTCCAACTCTTAAAGTAGGACTTTTAGAAAAATTTCTATCTGGCAAGCAGGTATTTTCCTGAGGGTTCTGGTATCGGCGGATTTTCTTGCTCGTCTTGACATTTCGGTGGCAGTAAATTGGATAAATGCTCGATATGAATCTTGTTTTTACAACGATAGGCTCAATGTTCAAAAATGTCAGGCACAAAAGTTTGTTCTTGCATGGGAGGGCGAACATATCCTTTCTCAGTTCTTCGGGCTGGTAATTCCATGGAATCAGGCGTCAAATCCTGATACGGAATTAACTGAAGAAGATGGTGAATGGTATTCAATCGAGCTCTTTTTTTATCATCCGCATTGACCACATACCAATGCGATATCTTCGTATCGGTATAAGAAAACATATCATCCTTGGCTTTGGAATAATCCAGCCATTTATCGCGCGATTTTAAGTCCATGGGACTTAATTTCCATCGTTTAGTAGGATCTTCAAGCCTGGCCTGAAAGCGTCTTTCCTGCTCTTCCTCACTCACAGAAAACCAATATTTAATGAGCATAACTCCTGATCGAATCAGCATCCGTTCAAAATAAGGACAGGCCCTGAGAAATTCCCAATATTGATCATCAGTACAGAATCCCATTACACGCTCAACACCTGCCCTATTGTACCATGAGCGGTCAAAAAGAACCATTTCACCCCCGGCAGGCAGATGGGGCACATAACGCTGAAAATACCATTGCGTTTTTTCTTTTTCAGTAGGCACACCCAGGGCTACCACCCGGACAACCCGTGGATTTGTGCATTCGGTGATGCGGTTAATAACGCCACCTTTTCCTGCTGCATCACGCCCTTCAAAAATAATCACTACTTGTTTGCCGCTTGCTTTAATCCATTCTTGAAGTTTTACAAGCTCTATTTGTAGTTTGTGTAATTCTTCCTCGTAAACCGAATCTTTCAGTTTGCCCTTATTGTTTAAAAGCGGTGTTTCTGCTTGCTTTCCCATGATTTTCTTTCAAAAGTAGTAAAATTTTATGGAAGCTATTCAATGGTCATTTGGCTTCGCCGTCATTCAATGGTCATTCAATGGTTAGACGATAGGATTATGAAATCACTTCATTATCAATACTTTCAAATTTTAAGTACTCCAAACTTTAGGCATTCTACACTTTAGTTCACTTCAAACTCCAGTTTACTCCAAACTTTAGCCACTATTCCCCACCTCTTATTTAGAATCATTTTAATTATTATCTTTGCACAATCAAATTTTATAAGCATTCATGAACCGCAAAAAAGAAATCACGATCCCAATAAAGTTAAGCAAAAAAGAAATATTAAACGATTATCGTATCGCCAACGAAAGCAGGCAGGTCAGTATCTTAGGACGTAGAGAAGTACTGTCCGGAAAGGCTAAATTCGGCATTTTTGGTGATGGAAAAGAAATTCCACAATTGGCCATGGCCAGGGTATTTCAAAAAGGGGATTGGCGCTCGGGTTATTATCGTGACCAAACTTTTATGTTGGCCAGTGGCATGATTACACTTGAGAACTTATTTTCTCAATTATACGGAGACACTGATCTGGAAGTCAATCCTTCAAATGGCGGACGCTTGATGAATAATCACTTTGCCACCAGAAGTCTTGATGAGCAGGGGCATTGGAAAAACCTTATGGAGCAAAAAAACAGTTCAGCAGATAGCTCCCCAACTGCTAGTCAGGTTCCACGCCTGTTAGGACTTGCTCAGGCCAGCAGATTGTTTAGGGAAAACCCTGATTTACAATCTCTATCACAATTTTCACGTAAAGGGAATGAAGTTGCTTTTGGTACTATTGGAGATGCTTCAAGCTCGGAAGGGCATTTTTTTGAAGCCATCAATGCTGCCGGGGTCATGCAAATTCCATTCGCCATGTCCGTTTGGGATGACCAATGGGGAATTTCTGTTCACAACGAATACCAAACCACAAAAGCTAATATTTCGAAAGTCCTGGAAGGTTTTCAAAAAGAAGAAGGGACCAATGGCATAGAAATTTTTCAAGCCAAAGGCTTCGATTATCCTCAGTTAATAGAAACCTACCGTAAAGGCATTAACCGTTGCCGGAAATATCAAATACCTGTATTATTTCATATTAGCGATTGTACTCAACCACTTGGGCATTCTACTTCCGGCTCTCACGAACGCTATAAAACCACCAAACAACTCGAAGAGGAAAAAGAAAAAGATGGCATTCGCCATATGAGAGCCTGGATTTTAGAAAAGGAAATTGCCACTACTGAAGAATTGGAATTGATTGAAACGACCGCTGTTCATCGCGTTAGAGAAGCCAGAAAAACAGCATGGAAGCACTTTAAAGCACCGCTTGAGAAAAAGCGAAATGAATTGTTGGAGATAGTAGGCATATCTCATTGCCAGTGTGCATCTAATAAACAGATGGAGGCCATTGTTGAGGAGTTAAAAAGAGTGGGCGATCCCCTAAGAAAAGAAATTTATAGTAGTGCTCGAAAAATGCTTCGGTATCTCTGTGATGACTGTACCAGCCATGGTCAAAATTTAAAAAATATGATTGCGAGCTGGCTCGAAAATGAGATGAGCGAAAGTAAATTTCGCTACGACAGCTTTTTGTATAGCCAATCGGATCAGTCAGCACTGAAGGTTAATATCGTAGCTCCTGAATATGATGAAGGCACATCTACCTTACCCGGAAGGGAAATTCTCAGAGAAAACTTTGATTATATTTTCGAGCATAATCCATTGGTATTGGCATTTGGTGAAGATGTTGGAAAAATAGGCGGTGTAAATCAAACCTACGAAGGACTTCAGGAAAAGTACGGAGTCCATCGTATTTTTGATACCGGGATTCGTGAAGCAACCATTATTGGTCAAGGTATAGGGTTGGCTCTTCGTGGATTACGGCCTATTGCCGAGATTCAATATTTTGATTATTTACTCTATGGGCTTCAAATAATGAGTGATGATTTGGCTACCACCCATTATCGAACAAGGGGTGGACAAAAAGCACCTGTGATCGTTAGTACGCGTGGTCATCGATTGGAGGGAATATGGCATTCGGGCTCGCCGCTGAGTATGGTCATTAATTCCATCCGTGGCATTCATATTGCTGTTCCGCGCAATATGACGCAGGCAGCCGGTTTTTATAATACCTATCTCGAATCAGATCAGCCTGTTCTAATCATAGAGCCTCTCAATGGTTATCGCTTACGCGAGAAAAAACCTTCAAATATTGGAAGGTTTAAGACCCCGGTAGGCGTTCCGGAGGTACTTAAAAAAGGAAAAGATGTCACACTTGTCACTTATGGTTCGTGTTTGCGAATTGCCAATGATGCGGTGAAACAATTAGAAGAATTTGGTATCAATGTGGAATTAATTGATGTGCAAACGCTCCTCCCATTTGATATTAATGGCATAATCTTGAATTCGCTGAAAAAGACCAATAAAATCGTATTTTTTGACGAAGATGTTCCCGGAGGAGCTACTTCTTACATGATGCAAATTGTGCTGGAAGAACAAAAAGGCTATAACTTTCTCGATATTGCCCCGCTTAGTATTACGGCAAAAGCCCACCGTGCCGCATATAGCACCGATGGCGATTATTTCTCTAACCCTAATGCCGAAGATGTATTCGAAAAGGTCTACGGCCTTATGCATGACTATCGGCCTGATAAATTTCCACCTATTTTTTAATCAGCTAGGAGCCGTTTCTTAAAAATATATCTATTTTTGCCGAAATTTTGAAATCATCAGCCATGATAAACTCTCCACTGAACGGTTCAGGAAAGAAGAAATCACAGCTTCCCCTATCCATGGAAGGGAAAGCTTTAACATTTCCTATTACTTTCCCATTAAAAGCTATGATGGATGCGGCTATTGATGATGATGTTAACAGAGAGCGATTGGTAGATGTTTTCAAAATCCTAAAAATTTCCTATGCTTATACTAGCAAAAAGATTAGTACTAAAGGGAAATATGTAAGTTTTACTTACGAGATTACTGTAATTAATAAAGCTCAATTTGAGAAGCTGTACCTACTGCTTCGAAAAGTTGAAGGTCTTAAATTTGCTATATAATGTTGATTAAACTATTAGCAGTAGCGTTTGGCGGGAGTGTCGGGGCTGTACTGCGTTTTCTTTTTTATGAATTTATCGATTCTCGCCATCATAGTGATTTCCCCTGGGCTACATTAACGGTAAATTTAATCGGCTCATTGGTGATTGGCTTTTTATGGGGTTACTTCACGAGAAACTATGTCTCACCGGGTGTTCGTCTGTTTATCTTTGTTGGCGTTTTAGGAAGTTTTACCACTTTTTCAACTTTTGCTTTCGACAACTTCAGCTTGTTAAAGAGTGGAGAACTGTCGTTAATGACAGCCTATTTGCTGGCAACCAATGTATTGGGAATTTCATTAAGTATTGGTGGCTATATGCTTTCAAAGCAGATTTAATGCTAATTCCACAACTTTTTTAGGACAAATGCATAATCTTGAACCTTTCTTTAACTGGCGAAGTCTTTATATCGCATCTGAAGATGAGCGCTCGCCATTTTATGGAAGACAAAATAGTGAAGTTTATTTCGAACATGCTATTTACAACCATTATATTCATCCTCAGTGGGATAACTTTGGTTCACAAACCCTGTATTTAAAGCTACTTTACACAGAATATGACCAGCAATATTGCATTCTTGAACTTTTTGGGGAATGGAACGACTTATTGTATAACGATATTATGTATTTGTATCGAAATGTGGTTGAAGAGCTGCTCGAACAAGGGGTTAAATATTTTGTTGTGATTGGTGAGAATGTACTCGATTTTCATCCTGATACTGATGATTACTATTCTGAGTGGTTTGATAACCTGGAAGATGGCTGGATCGTAATATTGAATTCGCGGCATCACGTAAGGCAGGAATTTGAGGCAGCTGACATTGACCAATTTCTGGCTTTTGGCGGCCAGTTTGATGAATTGCCATGGCGACAGCTCCTCCCCGACCAGCTGTTTTCGCTGTTGGATAAGCAAATGACCAAAAGACTTCGCTGAGCCTGGCTGTATCTGAAGCCATCAAATTGTACATTTGTAAAAAATTTGCACTATGAAACTTTTGATGATTTATTGCGACCGTTTTGCTTATAAACCGATTAGTAAAACGCTGGATGATTTTCCTGAAATTCATGAAGGAGCTGTATTTGAAAATGCTTTGATAGCCTTTATTCAAACAGAGGCAGCAGATGAAGAGAACATGAAGGCCGTAGAAACCAAACTGCTGAAAAATCTGAAATGGGGTGCAAAGAAAAATAGCACCCGAAAAGTGATTTTACATTCTTTTGCTCACTTATCAGAGAGCAAAGCCGAACCCCATTTTACGAAACGTTTGTTTGATCAAGTCGAAGCGCGCTTAATAAATGCAGACTACGAAAGTACCCAAACGCCTTTTGGATATTTCCTTGATCTTGATGTTAAGGCACCGGGCATTTCATCTGCAAGGATATTTAAAAGCTTTTAACCCTTTCTAGTCCTTAAACAGCTGTTTCTCCTTGATTGTCCGGGAAACGGCCATGGGAACATAATTTTCCCATTCAGGATTTCCTTCACGAATCATCTTTAGTACTTCGCGCGATTTGATATGTAATTGCTCCGACATTTCACTGTTTATTTCCAGAATAAGCCGATTTTGAAGCAGGTAATCGTAGAGCAGTCGAATTTGTTCATCCACTTGTATGTTTTTCGAAGTGATGAGAACCATCTCTTTGCCCTCTCCTTTTAAGGTCGGATAAATGTAAAGTTTAGCATTCTGAGGAAATAATTTCCCCATAGCTTCCAGCAAACCACCTTTAAGTTTGGTATAATATGCCTTATCCATCACTTTTTCTAAAGTCGGCACCCCCATCACAATGCGTAGCTTTTTAAGCTTAAACTGCGAGAAAAATTCAACGAGTTGGTAGTACTCCCGCATATCTGATATCATAACATTTTGCCCAATGTCGTTGAGCATATTGATCCTTTCAAGAAAGTCTCTTTCATCGAAGGTTCCATCCGACAATAAGTTATTCACAGAAATCTCACAAAACGACAAGGTATTATCTGGCTCATAATCTTCATCTTTTTGGAAAAGCTCCAGACTTTTTCTTAAAATATCTTTGGTGATATAAGTGATGGGTCTAAAACTCCCTCTGAAAGCCAACACATTCATTTTGTAAAGCATGTCGGTGGGTTGTTGGATATTACCATGCTTGTCAAACATCATGGCGTGCGCCATGCCATTCTTTACCAACTGGACAGCTAATAAACGGTTGTCAACATAATCCAGCTCTGGGCCAGACATCTCCATGGTCGTTATGCGATACCGATCCGGCGAAAGATTATCGTTGAGTGATTTTATAAATTGTGTTGGGCTGTCATAATAATATTTGCAGGCATACATCAGGTTTACGCCCAGTACACCAAGTGTAGTCTGTTGCAGCTGACCATCATTTTCAAGGAGTTTAACGTGAATGATTACTGTATTGGCTTTTGCTCCCGGTTTCAATTGAAATTTTACGCCCATCCAGCCATGACTATAATTAGTCTTGGCATAATTTAATATTTCAACGGTATCGGCAAAAGCAAAAAAATCGGCTTCCGGTTTTGAGCTACTCAGTAATTTAACCACCTCACTGTATTCATGCTGAAGCATTTTGTCCAGCCGATCTTCCGAAACATAACGCCCTTTCTTATTATTGTTATAATGGGCGTTGCTAAAATTTTTATCGTAGGCAGAAATGCTTTTGGCAATGGTTCCGGAAGCTCCGCCGGCAAGAAAAAATTGGCGGGCTACTTCTTGTCCTCCACCAATTTCGGCAAAGGTTCCATAAAAATTGGTATCCAGATTTACTTTTAAGGCCTTTCTGGCAGTAGGCATTGTTTCGTTTCGCATGAAGCTACTATTTCAGTTCCAATATTTTATCTAATTCTTTGTTTTCGTCTCGAAGTCTGGCGGCCTCTATAAAATCCAGATCTTTCACAGCGTGATGCATGTCTTTTTTATTTTTTTCGATGGCTTCCAGAATTTCTGAGCGGTTCATGTATTGCACCACCGGATCGGCAGCAATGCTGGGTTTGTCATTCTCGATATAAGCCCGATCAGGATGTGATTTTGCATCGGCAACAGCTGTTTGCCCCATGATGGCATCTATTGACTTGATGATTTGCTTTGGGGTAATTCCATGTTTCAGATTATAGGCCATCTGCTTCTCGCGCTTGCGATCTGTTTCATCGATAGTTCGCTGCATCGATTTCGTCATCTTATCCGCATAAAAGATAACTTTACTGTTCAGGTTTCGGGCTGCACGTCCTGACGTTTGCGTTAGTGAACGTTCCGAGCGCAAAAAACCTTCTTTGTCAGCATCTAAAATCGCTACCAAAGATACCTCTGGTAAATCAAGGCCTTCGCGCAGCAAGTTAACACCCACGAGCACATCAAAATTACCCAAACGTAAATCGCGCATGATTTCAATTCGATCCAATGTTTCTACATCCGAATGAATATACCGGCTATTAATATTCAGATTCATCAAATATTTGGTGAGCTCCTCGGCCATCCTTTTGGTTAAGGTAGTTACCAACACACGGCTCCCGGCCGCAACGGTCCGGCTAATCTCATCCAGTAAATCATCTACCTGATTCAAGCTGGGGCGCACTTCAATGTTGGGTTCCAGTAAACCAGTTGGCCTGATTATCTGCTCAACAACAACACCGTCTGATCGCTGAAGTTCATAATCTGCAGGAGTAGCACTCACGTACAAAATTTGTCCCGTAAGCTGCTCAAACTCATCAAATTTTAGTGGACGATTGTCCATGGCGGAGGGTAATCTAAAACCAAATTCAACCAGATTCTGTTTGCGTGATCTGTCGCCGCCATACATGGCACGAACTTGTGGGACAGTAACATGGCTTTCATCAACAATTGTGATATAATCATCCGGGAAATAATCCAAGAGGCAAAAAGGCCTGGAACCAGACTTTCGGCCATCAAAATAACGTGAATAATTTTCAATTCCCGAACAATATCCCAACTCTCGCATCATCTCCACATCATAACTAACCCTATCAGCAAGTCGCTTGGCTTCCTGATGTTTCCCTATTTCGTGAAAATAATCTACCTGCTTTTGCATATCCAGTTGGATATCCACTAGCGAGGATTTCATTTTATCTTGTGAGGTCACAAATATATTGGCCGGATAAATAGTAACCATATCCAGGCTTTCAATGCGTTTACCGGAGAGTACTTCGATGCTTTCGAGGGCTTCTATTTCGTTGCCCCAGAAGATGATCCGAAAGGCAATATCAGCATAGGCCGGATATACATCTACGGTATCTCCTTTCACACGGAAATTACCTCTGCCCAACTCCACTTCATTTCTAGAATATAAAGCATTGACCAGTAGTTGTAAAAAACGATTACGGCTTAGTAATTGACCTTTTTGTAACTTAACTACATTGCTTGTGAAATCATCCGGATTTCCAATCCCATAAATGCAGGAAACTGATGAAACAACAATAATATCCCTCCGGCCTGATAGTAAAGATGAAGTAGCACTTAAGCGTAATTTTTCGATCTCTTCATTAATAGAAAGATCCTTTTCGATATAGGTATTCGTAACAGGGATATAGGCTTCAGGCTGATAGTAATCGTAATAGGACACGAAATATTCAACCGCATTCTCAGGAAAAAACTGCTTGAATTCACCGTATAATTGGGCTGCCAATGTTTTATTGTGACTTAGAATCAGTGCCGGACGATTTACCTGAGCCAGAACGTTGGCAACGGTAAAGGTCTTTCCGGAGCCGGTTACCCCCAGCAAAACCTGTGCTTCGTCCTCACGCTGAAGACCTTCCACCAACTGCTGAATGGCTTCTGGCTGATCGCCGGTGGGCTGATATTCTGATGTTAGTTTGAAATCCATGAACCGTGCAAAAATACACCAATTACCCGGAAAAAGGTAGCTTATTTAAACTAAATCTAACTAAGATAATCCTTGGGCAGATTGCATCCTGGCTTTTAATTAGCACAATCTGAATGAACTTCAATCCTCAAGCTGATACAGCTTAGAATTGCTTCGGGATACCACAATACAACTCCTTTTGAAGAGTTTTCTGCATTAAATAAGGAAGTATTAAGATTCTTTACAGATTGCTGAGGTTCCCCTCTTCATCCACGATGACATCCCAATTTACAAAAGCTACTTTACCTTCACGTAGATAAAAGTCCACCATGTCTTCCTCAAAAGAAAGCCGTGTATCACCTTCTTCGGTTTCTTTGTCGAAATCCAGGTGGCCATTTCGTTTCATCAGATCGATTACTTCTGCTTCAGATTTGCCAATTACTTTTTCGCCAAACAGGACAGCATCGGAATGATCAGTTTCTATGCCGGCAAGCACCTGCCTGGTCAGGCCTTCAAAAAATGCAGAAAATCCGAGATCCCAATAATGTAATAAAACAGCATTAAGTTCTTCGTCACCTTCAAAATTATCAATCTCCTGTGGATCCCCCAGGGAAGCCACAATTTTCTCCATGTTCATACCGAACTTTAATTCACCCAGTCCTTTTTTTGGAATTATCTCATACGAGCCAATCATGTTAATTCTTTTAGTTATTTAATATTTTTTGTCGTTATAATCTATTTAAATGGCGAATCCTCTTCCTTGGCCATGTGATTATAAACCATCTTATCGAGCCATTTCGAAAAAAACTTACTCAGAAAAACTGTTAATTTTCCTTGAGTAGTCAACACCAGGGAGGTTTTTCGCTCAGCTACTGCTTTATAAATATGCTGTGCCACTGCTTCAGATGTCATGATCTTGCCCTCATCTACAGGCGATTTCCCTTGTTGAGTCCCATCTGCCACCAAGGCGGCAGATCGTATATTAGAAGCAGTAAAACCAGGGTAAGCCATTAAAACATGTAAACCTGTTTTTAGATTTTCAATTCGGAGACTTTCCATAAAACCATGTAAGGCAAATTTGGAAGCCGAATATCCTGTTCGTCCCGGAAGCCCTTTGATGCCTGCTATTGATGAAACTGCCACCACACTCCCTTTGCTTTCAAGTAGATAGGGTAAGGCTTGTTTGGTGCAATACACTGATCCCCAGAAGTTAACATCCATCAACCGTTGTAATACATCCAAGTCTACATTAAGAAATAAAGCACGCATAGAAATCCCGGCATTATTGATGAGCACATCAATCTTATCGAATTTATGCTTTGCCGTTAGGATCAGGTTCTTGCAATCATTTTCATTACTTACATCAGTAACACAAAAAGCAGCTTCTCCCCCATTCTTGATGATATCCTCGGTAATTGCCTCTAAAAGTGTCAACTTTCTTGCTCCCAAAACCACTTTTGCCCCTTTGCTTGCAAATGTATAAGCCAGCGCCTTTCCTATCCCGGAACTGGCTCCGGTGATTACCACAACTTTATCTTGCATTCGATCCAATTTCTTTTTTACAATGATAAATAAAAATTAAATAATAGGGCTGTTTTTATGATAAATTAGGAAAGAATTTATCTTTTTACGTGTATCACGTATTTAAAACTGAGCAACTTGACATTTTGGTCTAATAATTGTACTTTTACACAAGACCCTAAATCCAAAATAACATTAAAATGACAAAAATTAGACTTGACATTGATGAGGTGAAAATTTTTCGCCCAAAAAAACGCTGGCATTTGTATTTTATTGTCGTCGCAGAGCATCCTGAAGACAACGACAAAATGATTGTTTCCACTATCCCTCAAATGCCCTTTTTCCTTACCAGCAGACACAATAACGAATACCACTTTGATACGGATCAAGTTGGTTCGGAAGGTTTGTTTATCCTAAGCCGTGAAATGCCTGCTACACGTGAACTCAATGTACAGATTTATTTGCGACACAGTAGAAAAGCTACCCGTGATCTAGGTGAGATTTTGCAGGACATTAAAAAAGGTATGGCAGGTGATGCCTTTGATATTGTTACCGATATCGTCGGAACAGCGACAGTTCCCTGGTTGGTAATCGCGAAAAAAGCGGTTCCATTAATCGGGAAAATTCTTGAAAAAATACCAGACAGGGACTTTGGTTTTTTGAGTGCATTTGAACGTTTTGGCCCTGAGTTTGAGACACAAACGGAGATAGACCGCGAAAAGGATTTTACAGGTGATGCATCCCTGACCTATAGCTGGTCTGTAGATCAATAGATAGATTTATTTACTGGTTATGCAACTTTGAAAACCGAGGCATAGCGGTAGTTCTGTGCCTTAAATTATAAATAATTTAAAATTTAATAAAAATGAGAAAAATAATTTTTTTAGTTGCAGTAGCGGTTTCATTAACATTTTCAATGAACGCACAAATTAAAATGGAATCATGGGGTGCTGTCCAAATTGGAACTATTGGACAAACTCAAGGACTTGGGGTTGGCAGACCTCAATGGATTGGCACATTAGATGTTGCCGATGGAGCAAGGATTGGGAACATAACAAGTTTGTATCATTCTGGTCGCTATGGGAAGTATGGAGAGGCTGTTACTTATGATTTTGACCCTAATGGTGGAAATGGCGGATTAATTATGGAGCAAGGAAACTCTGAAAGTGCTGGATTGTATGTTGATTGTGAATATGCTGTAATTTGGAGTCCTGGCGACCAGGGTTATCTTCTGAAAGTAATTGATGAAGATGGGATGCAGTTAAGATGGTACATCAATGGCTCGGGCTATGCTTATACAAATAGTGATAAAAACAGAAAGGAAAACATTGTAAAAATCAATGGCTCATTAAATAAAATAAAGAACTTATCAGGTGTTACCTACAATTTTGTAAAACTGATGAGGAAAAATTAAAAAATGATTCAATTATTAATGGAACAAAGGAATATAACGGAGATAAGAACCTTTATAAATTAAAGACTGAAAAAAAAGAGAGTGGATTTATCGCCCAAGAATTAGAAAAAATCATACCTGAAGTTGTTGAAACTAATGAAAATGGAGAAAAGTTTGTGAATTATGATGGAATAATTCCATATTTAGTAGAGGGTATGAAAGAGCAACAGTTAATTATTGAAAGTTTGCAATCCGAAATACAAGAATTAAAAAAGAACTCAAGTAGTGGTAGTAAATTGAAAAGCGCTACAACTTCAACAAACACAACTGATGTACAAGAGAATACAATGAATACGGGTAATGTGATATTTCAAAATGCCCCAAATCCATTTTCACAAAGTACAACAATTGAATACTCACTATCTGAAAACGTGCAGAATGCTATGATTTGCATTTACAACATGAATGGCACGCAATTAAAATGTATTCCTTTGCATCTTACTGGATATGGCAATTTAACTATAAATGGCAGCGAATTTAAAGCGGGGATGTATGTGTACTCTTTAATTGCCAATGGACAATTGATTGATACAAAAAGAATG
>Ga0316204_10001199_pt1 | contig 75035 bp, 68 predicted proteins | sample 6monrhotite_MG_2_FD_205661 | JGI IMG/M metagenome (GOLD analysis project Ga0316204, IMG submission 205661) | Microbial mat bacterial communities from mineral coupon in-situ incubated in ocean water Damariscotta River, Maine, United States -... | ecosystem: Environmental > Aquatic > Marine >...
TCCGATTTTATTCCGCATCCAGGGGTTCCAGCTGGGGGAACAAATTTTGCGGATGATAACAACGATTTTTGGAATCAATTTGCAGCAGGACCTATTAATGTGGGAGAGGGATATATAGTAAGACCTCAATCAGGGTTTACAGATCCAGCGAATGTTGCCTTTGATTTCACCCATTCTCAAGGAACTCTTAATAATGGTGATGTAACACGAAGTACTATATTCAATGGACTGGGAACAAACCCAGACGGAACACCTAATGCGTATGCCAATCCGTACCCTTCAGCCATTTCTGCCGATGATTTCATTACAGATAACGCCTTGGTGAACGAGGTCTATTTCTGGGAACATTTAACACCACCAAGTGGTGCTATCCCTGGTGCTAATAGCATCAACTTTAGCATGGGAGATATCTCTATGTATAATTTAGGGGGAGGAACAGCTGCGGCCAATGATATTGGTACAAGTACAGAGCCCAATGGCATTATAGCTACAGGGCAAGGCTTCGGAATAAAAGCTTTTGCTGGTGGAAGTGTGACCTTTACCAATAGCATGCGTCAAACTACGGGCAATACTACCTTGCGTAATTCTGAAGGAGCGATAGATCGTATTTGGCTCAATGTCACCAATGCTGAATATGAATTACATAGCAATACACTTATTGGTTTTAACCCAATAGCAACCGCTGAACTGGATGCAGGATATGACAGTAATCGTTTGGCAACATTCATTGCTTTGTATTCACATTTGGAAGATGGCAGCGAGCAATTAGGTATTCAAACCAGAGAAGCTTTTGATGATGGGCTTAAAGTAAGAATGGGCTTTGCTAGTCAAGTGGAAGCACAGACCATGTACACAATCTCCATTAACAATATTGAAGGATCTCAACTAAGTGAGGCTACGGTGTATTTAATCGATAACGCACTTAACACAATTACTAACTTAAGTCAAGAAGATTACAACTTTGTAAGTGGAAAAGGGACCTTCAACAGTCGTTTCACACTTGTATTCCAGTATGAGGTCTTAGGGACTAGTGACAACGCTTTGGATCGCATTGTGGTATATCCAAACCCTGTTACCGATCTATTACATATTTCAGCTCCCAAAAATGTCATTAACCGTGTGGAAATTTTAGACATACAGGGAAGAAGGGTTGTAGCAACTACTTTCAAAAATGAAGGAGCATATCAGTTGGATCTATCTACCCTAAAAGCTTCCGTCTATTTTGTAAAAGTAACAACACAAGAAGGAATCATTACCAAAAGGATTATAAAGTTATAAGGTTCGGTTTGGCAAGCCAATTCTAGTATGAATATGAAAAACCAGTCTTAAGGCTGGTTTTTTTACTATCTTTTTAAACATATGCTTTTCGTCAGCCTTTTCTTTCTTTCATCTTTTTTAACGCTTTTTGTCGATTAAATTTGTTTTTTAACGGTTCATTTTCTTATACTTGTGTTGCCAAATCGTTAAATCACATAATTATGAAACCAAATTTCACTAAAAAGGCATATGGTATAAAACTACTTTTCTTTTTCTTTTTAATTTCTTTTTCTGCAACTTCTCAAGTTGGAATTAACACAACAACTCCCGCTGGAGGCTCCATGCTAGACGTGGAAACTTCGGACAAAGGAATACTAATTCCTAGGGTTGACATTGCAGATCTTAGCACTATTGCGCCAGTAACTGGTGGTAGTACAACCAGTTTATTGGTATATAATTCAAACACAACAACAGGTCCAGGATTTTTCTATTGGAATGGTTCCATTTGGGTAGGAATTGATGGAGATGATGATTGGAAGCTTGTAGGAAATGCCGGCACTACACCAGGAACTGGAGTAGGCCAAAACTATGTCGGAACTTCAGACGCCCAAAATGTAATTGTTGCTTCTAATGGTAGCGCAGTAGCCACTTTCTCAACTAACGGACAGGTTAGAGCAAGCAATGCTGGGACTGTTACGGTACCTTCATTTTCGTTTGATGGAGACACCAATACTGGACTCTTCAATAGCAGTGATATTTTAAATTTCACCTCCGGAGGTACCGAATTTGCTGAAATGAATGCGAATGGTGCCATGGAATTTTCGATAAATGATGATTCTGCCGATATCAACACACGTGTTGAAACTGACGGCAACGCAAATATGCTCTACATTGACGGAGGAAACAACAATATAGGTGTTGGAACTGCAACTCCTAACGGACTTTTAGACATGGTGTCCTCGACTATGGGTATGATACCCCCTCGAGTAGCACTTACCTCTACTATTGTGGAAGCACCTGTTGTAAACCCACAAGGAGGTAGTATTTTGGCCGGAACTTGTGTATATAATACGAATACAGCAGGAAGTGCCCCAAACAATGTCGCTCCCGGTCTTTATTTCTGGAATGGCTCCCGATGGGTAGCCTTCGCAGGATCTCCTGGAGGTCTTGACTGGACGCTTACCGGAAATTCAGGAACAACAGCGGCAACCAACTTTTTGGGAACCACGGATGCGGTAGATTTAGTTTTTAGAACTAATAACGCTGAAGAAATGCGAATTACCAGCGCTGGAGAAGTAGTTGTTAACGGTACCGTTCCAGCCATTGCAGGAGATTCCTTTACATCATTTTCTTCAGGAACAGCACGAGCTATTACAGCCAGTAACACAGGAACAGGAGCGGGTATATTTTCAACCGGTTCTGGTGGTGGAGTTTCCATATGGGGAGCCACCACTGCTTCTATATCCGCTTATGTTGGTGACAACGATCGTATCGATGGAAATGGAATTATTTCTTCTGGAGCGGGTGCCTTACTCGCCTTCTTCCCCGGAACAGGAATGGGAGGTTTGTTTACGGGTACAAATGGATCTGCGGGAATTGCAACTTCTGCTATTGGCACAGGTGTTCAAGGATTAGGACAGGGTCGTCTTACCTCTGTAACTAATAGTGGTGGCTCTGGTATTTCTGGCTCTGGAAACACATTAGGTGTGTACGGATATACTGGATTTGGAGATGTTGCCAATGCCAATCGTGGTAATGCGGCAGCACGTTTCAACTTAGATGCCGATAACGACGTTACAACCATTACAGGTAATTTCGCAGACCGTGCTCAGGCCATTTTAGCCGGATTTAACAATGTAACACCTGATGGTGTAATGGGAAACCAGGATAGTTATTTTGGTGGATACTTTAGCGGTGGTAATCAAGGATCCGGAACCCCCAGTTATGCCTACGCAGGAATGCGTTATAATACTAACGCAAACGGAACCGCGGGAACAGATTACAAAATTATTGGAACGGGAACTAATTCTACCCTAATTAACGATGAAAACAATGTTCCACATATTATGTTTTCTCCAGAATCACCTGAAATCGTATTTCAAGATTATGGTGTAGGACAGTTGGTTAATGGTGAAGTTCGTATAAACCTAGATCCTATCTTGAGTAGAAATATCCGTGTAGATGCGCAACACCCTATGAAGGTTTTTGTAACGCTTGAAGGAGATTGTAAGGGAATTTACGTCACCGATAAAAGCGCGCAAGGATTTACTGTGAAAGAACTACAAGGAGGAACTAGTAACATCTCGTTTTCTTGGCAAATAGTAGCCAACAGAGAAGACACTAAAAATAATCGTGGACAAGTGACCTCGAAGCATGTTGGGCTGAGATTACCCGTTGGACCTGGTGCTATTAAAAGTCCACCTTCCAAGGCAAATAAGATATCAAAAGTGGAAAACTCTAATGTTCCAGTAACGTCTAACAACGTCAAAAGCTCTCCTCAAATAACGCCTCAGAAAAAACAATAAGAGCTATAAATAATATAGAAATCTCCAAAAAGACCTTCGGTGTAGATATTGAAGGTCTTTTTCTTTGGAATAGGCCTCCCGTTCAAAACTAATATTTCGATACGCCCTATGTCGATTACCGTATTGGATCCATCTCAATAAAAATTCCAATACATACCAAAGGTAAAAAGGAATAATCAACAATTCTAGTTGTTGTTTCAGATGAATTTTTTCATGATTTAGAAAAGTCACGTCATTTTTTAACCGTTTATCTTTCATCAAGACAAAAGGCCAAAGGGCCATTCCATTCACTCCTTTCCGAAGTAAGAAATGATTCACAACTATTATCATTTGTTCAAGATAAGAAAATGCTATTTTTGTAGTATGGGTTTTTACAATAAAAAAATCGAATTGGAAGAAGGTGACTACTACCTTACCCCAGAAGGCTACAAATGTTTTACGGCTCAATATCATTTAAAGCGTGGTCATTGCTGTGAAAGCGGGTGTAGACACTGTCCATATGGATTCAACAAAAAGACCCAAACCCAGAAACCAAATACCGAACATTGAATACGAGATATATGACTTTCGCCGAAGAAATTATACAAGGAATTCCTCATGAGCTTCCCGCTCCTAAACCGTATGATCCAGACATCAACCATGCGCCAAAACGAAAAGATATTTTAAGTCGAAAAGAAAAAGAGTTGGCGCTTCGCAATGCGCTTCGGTATTTTGAAGCCAAGCACCACCGTTCGCTGTTGCCTGAATTCAAAGAAGAATTGGAACGTTACGGTCGTACTTACATGTACCGCTTTCGCCCTAATTATAAAATATATGCTAGGCCCATTGATGAATACCCCGGTCAATGTGAACAAGCTAAAGCCATTATGTTAATGATTCAGAACAATCTGGATTATGCTGTGGCACAACACCCTCATGAGTTAATTACCTATGGTGGAAACGGAGCCGTGTTTCAGAATTGGGCACAGTACTTATTAGTCATGAAGTATTTATCTGAAATGACAGACACCCAAACCCTTGTTATGTACTCGGGACATCCCTTAGGGTTATTCCCTTCACATAGTGATGCGCCGCGAGTTGTTGTCACCAATGGAATGATGATTCCTAATTATTCAAAGCCCGATGATTGGGAAAAATTTAATGCGTTGGGAGTAACTCAATATGGACAGATGACCGCCGGTAGCTATATGTATATTGGACCACAGGGTATTGTACATGGAACAACGATTACCGTATTAAATGGTTTCAGAAAACTAAAAAAATCTCCAAAAGGTGGATTATTTGTAACATCTGGACTTGGTGGAATGAGTGGAGCTCAGCCCAAAGCCGGAAATATCGCAGGATGTGTCACGGTTTGCGCCGAAGTAAATAAAAAAGCAACTCATACGCGGCATTCTCAAGGGTGGGTTGATGAAGTGATTTCAGATTTGGATCAACTTGCTGATAGAGTGAAAATGGCCATTGATACCAAAGAAACGGTCTCCATTGCCTATGACGGAAATATTGTAGAAGTGTGGGAGCATTTCGCCAAAAAGAACATTCAAATTGATTTGGGTAGTGATCAAACTTCTTTGCACAACCCTTGGGCCGGCGGCTATTATCCCGTAGGCCTCTCTTATGAAGAATCTAATGAAATGATGGCCAATGCGCCAGAACAATTTAAAGAGGCCGTTCAAGCTAGTTTAAGACGCCACGCTAACGCCATTAATCTACATACTGCCCGAGGCACATACTTCTTTGATTATGGAAATGCCTTTCTCTTGGAAGCCTCTCGTGCTGGAGCTGATATAATGGCGGAAGATGGAATCACTTTTAGATATCCATCCTATGTTCAGGATATTATGGGACCCATGTGCTTTGATTATGGATTTGGACCGTTTCGTTGGGTATGTGCATCTGGTAAAACCGAAGACCTGCATACAACAGATACCATTGCATGTACCGTATTGGAAGAGATTATGAAAAGTGCTCCCAAAGAAATACAACAGCAAATGGCAGATAATATACAATGGATTAAAGGGGCCCAAGAAAACAAATTGGTTGTAGGTTCTCAGGCTCGTATCCTGTACGCCGATGCTGAGGGAAGAATGAAAATAGCGAGTGCCTTTAATAAAGCCATCGCCCAAGGTGATATAGGCACGGTGATATTAGGTCGCGATCATCACGATGTTTCTGGCACCGATTCTCCATACCGTGAAACCTCTAATATCTACGATGGAAGTCAGTTTACGGCAGACATGGCCATCCATAATGTGATTGGAGATAGTTTTAGAGGAGCCACCTGGGTAAGCATTCACAATGGAGGTGGTGTAGGCTGGGGAGAGGTTATAAATGGAGGATTTGGTATGGTTCTTGATGGTAGTAGCGAAGCACAAAGACGCCTAGAATCAATGCTTTTCTGGGATGTAAATAACGGAATTGCAAGGCGAAGTTGGGCACGAAATGAAGAAGCTGTGTTTGCGATTAAAAGGGCCATGAAACACAACCCTCAATTGCAGGTAACACTTCCTAATTTTGTAGATAACGAATTATTAAAAAAAATGTAGCACTATGAAAGCATTAAAATTTTTACCCCTTCTATTGCTTTTCGTTTTTGCATCCTGTTCTACGGTTAGAGTAGCAAGTGATTACGATAAAAAAGCAGATTTTAACAACTACAGCTCGTTTGCCTTTTACAAGCCAGGAATTGACAAAGCGCAAATTTCAGACCTTGACAAGAAACGAATTCTACGAGCCATCGATTCTGAATTATCAGCCAAAGGAATGACTAAATCTGAATCTCCAGATCTACTGATAAGCATTTTCACCAAAGAAAAAGAACGCGTTGACGTATACCAAAACAACTTTGGATATGGATGGGGATGGAACCCATGGTGGTATGGAGGATTCAATAATAGCACTGTCTCCCGCTCTACCGAAGGCACACTGTATATTGACCTTATTGATGCCAAAACCAAAGAATTGGTGTGGCAAGGAATCGGTAGCGCCAATTTGGTCACCAGAGACATAGAGAAAAAAGAAGCACGTATTAGAGAAATTGTTAAAGAGATTACGGCGCAATATCCGCCAGCTTTGGCTTCTAACTAAAGTTGTATTTTGGTATAACGAAAATGTAAGACGTTCGGAGTATCTAAAATATGCTTTGCTTAAACATCACAACTAACTCGGCATAGTTACATGCCAATTGACCCTATATTTATTTGTAATATTTACAAGTAAATAACGACTTTCAACACAGTTAGCTTTAGTTTAATCTAATACCCAGTTTTTATGAAATCTATATATACCCTATTATTTACTTTTTTTATTTCAATTACTGCTCTTAATGCACAGACCTTTACTTCAGGTACCATTACTCAAAATGACAACACAGTCACTCAAGGACGCCTAGCGATACTTTCATCCGAAAATAAGGTGTTGTTAAAGGATGGGTTCAACACCCGAAGTATTTCGATGGATCAAATATCAAGCGTCACTCTAGGCGAAAGGTCTTATGAAAAAATCAATGTCAACAATAAAACAGTGTTGGCTCATTCACTTGTTTCGGGAAAAGCTTCCCTATCACACTTAGGGGGAGACAATTATCTAATTCTGAAAGAAGACGGAGTCTCTCGCTTATTAAATATTAGTAAAAATACATCACAATTGCCAGGCGAACTCGCCGTACTATTTGGGGATTGTAATTCGCTAAGAGACAATCTCTTTAAAACAGATGAATTCAATGAAAGCACATTGATTGACTATAGTTCTCAATATAACAATTGTGATTACAGCGCCTATAGCCCCACTGAAAAAGAGGTCAAGTGGGCAAATTCTCAACAACCTGACAAGGCAAGATTTTATGCAGGTGCAGGTGTTGGTTTTAACAGTGTTAGCTTCTTTGACAGCAGCGACACCGAAGGGCTTACGGGATTTGGGATTCAGGTTGGAGTTATGGTTTCTCCTGGGTTTTTAGGAAAAGCCCAAGGTAATGTTCATATCAGCCTTGAAGGATCTGCCAACTTCTCAGGCGATAACGATTTTGGAAATGCCGGAACTCCGGTAAACCTGAAGGTGAATACGTACCGTCTTCTACTTAGCACAGAATACGTATTTAATAAAACAGGAACTTTTCAACCGTTTGTTGGTTTTGGAATAGGAGGCACAAGCGACTCTTTTGAGGGCAATGTGAACGGACGTACGTTTGATATTAGTGGTGGAAATGTAATTTATGCCCCTAAAGCAGGCGTGCTCTATAAGTTAAAAAATGGAAAGCACATTGGCCTCGTTGCTACGTACATTCCTGACTACGAAAATGACCTTAGCTTTCCAGATGGAGAGGCGGTAATTCCATTAATTGTGAATAGTCAATACCTCAATATAGGTATCAATTATTTCTTTTAAGAACAAAGAAAATACTCGTAACAATCCCTGGCTGTAGTCAGGGATTTTTTGTTTTTTGGAAACAGCCGTTATACCCAATGTTATTGATTGACACCTTCAAAAAAAGCAGAAACATCTTTCCGATATTTTCTTCCAACAGGGACCGTTTCTTCCTGTACTTTAACCACATTGCTGGTTAGGGAACGCACATGAAGGGTATTAACAATAAAAGATCGATGCACACGTATAAATCCAGCCTTGCTCCATTGCGATTCAATACCATGTAAAGTTTGAAGCGTAACTATTTTACGATCCACGGTATGCCAAACCACATATTCTCCCAGCCCTTTCACAAAAACGATATCCTTTACGGGAACGCGATGAATTATATGTCCTTCTTTGAGAACAATAATGGCGTCCGCTTCATTGTATTCGAATTCTGAAACCAATTTGCTTTCCAACGGATGTGTTAACACTAAAAATAAAGTGCTAAACAAAAGTGACAACCAATACAGTGAAGATCCAGATACTATGGTCCAAAAATCTGTTGAAAATTCAATGGGAAATATCGAAATATCCTTCAAACTACCCTCCAATAAAAACGCCAAACCGATTAGAGAAAAAGAAACTGTGAAAATGAGATAGACAAGTACCGTACATAATATACCAAAAATCACATATTTCTTAGAAGCAAAAAAATGAGGAAACAACCAGGTTTTTGTAATCAAAAACACTAACAACTGAAGCCCAACAATAGGAATATTCTTAATTAAGTAGAACCAAATCATATCACCTCCGCTCATCAAGAGCGATTGCACGCCCCAAAGTGTTATCCAAAAACCAAGATGTCTTAGGAGCTTTCTATTTTTTAATTTTAATGTACCCATTGTAGTTTCAAGATAGTTATTAATCCTTATTTCGAAAGGTCGTTTGTACCGATAAGATGGTCGTTCATTGAAAATTGCAAAATACCATGGTGAACTTCGCTACTTTCGGCTATATAAAAAATCGAATAATGACAAAGTACATCACCCTTATTGTTTTAACACTAATATTGTCGAGTGCATCGCCAACAGACGCAAAACGGGACAGCTTTACAGTTCTCTATGAAGCTGATGCCAATGGAAAACAAATAGCCGGAAGTCTTGAAGCGCTAATAGATGCTATTCACAACGGAAATCAAGTGCGCGTTGGGTGGACATTAACCTTCGCCGATCCAGTAAGCGGAGATCCCATTGAGATGGAACATTGGACTGAAGCCAGTTTTATTACCATTTTACAAGGACATGTATTCGCACAAGTTCAATCCATTTACCAACAAGGGCCTGGTATTGGCGATCCCCCTGGTGTATTTTTGGTTAATAATCAAGCCAACGGATGGGTCGCCATCCTTGGAACCACCGGTGTTATGCGACAAAAATCTAATGAAAGTGACATGCAGATACCCGAAGCCATGCGCAAAGAAATGGAAACCATGCGTGTACCTACCCGATGGGCCGTAACAATAAAATAAACTGGAGTCTCTATTGGGACTTTATGGGTGCTATTAAATCTTCTCGAGTACGTTCATTCTTAACCAGATCATGCAATGTAATATGTAGTGCTTCTTTTTTTAAGTTGAAATTGGTGTGTGATCCTATGGAAGTAGCAAAAGTAACGCCTTCGAATTCTTTAAATTCAGAAAAAAACAAACGAGACCATACAAAAGGCAACTTCTCTCGCACGGTAAACTCAACAATGTCGATCCTTTGAGTTTCTGCATTAACCCATAATCGATATTGGTCAATATCACGCTGGGGTTTATAAGCTCTCCAAGAAGCAAAAATAATATGGTACTGCGTGTTATTGTAAACACTGTCTTTTAAGAAAGTGATCTTATCGGCTGTATTGATTCTCATTGGAAGTTCAATCAAATACTGTATGGTTGGCACCTGAAATGCTATTTTCTTGTATTTTCTGAAGGAAATATCACCCTGTTGATTCTTTTTATAGGCGATGTTCTGTTGATATCCCCAGACCTCGCCTTTTTGTTTTCCATCAATAATACGAAGCTCCCCTCCCACTTTTTCTGGAATTGCAGTGAAGGTGATTTCCGTTGGATTATCCTTAAATGAATGTCCAATTTTTCCCAAAAAAGAGGTCGCTTCTATAGTCACATGAGCTGTATAGGTATCAAAGTTTTGAAAATTTTGATAGCCATATTCATTAGCCACAGCATCCAAAATTGTTTTTCCTTTTTGTATATCAGCAGTAACAAATGTGTCCTGTCTAGTGAGCAGTAAATTGCTTCGACATCCTGTAAAGAGAAAGATAACCCCAATAGTAATCCCAAAGAGTTTTGCATTTCGTATCATACCTATTAGTACGATGACATCGCCAAAACTTTCTATACTACTCTTTAAAAATTATGCCTTGGAAGGGCTAAAAATAAACGGAATAGCAAAACATTGGACAAGCGCGATAACAACCCCTATTTGATCTGTAATACCATGAGGTTCGCCTGTAGAAAACAAAATAGCTTGCAACGCCAGAGGCCCCAAAATGATCCATGCCAAACGCGTATTTTTTCTTGACCATGGAATATGAACATCTTGGATTTTCCGATCTTTCAGCACTAAAACTAGGGCAAGCACCAAAGTCAAAATTGACAATGGAATTACAATTTTAGATACAGACACATGTATATTTAAAGTATCCCCATGGAACATAGAATCTCCGTTTTTCCATATATCATACAATAGACTGCCAAAACTATGTAGCCACCACCACCCTAGCAGAAGATAAAAAATAATCCTTTTTTTTACCCAATAAAAAGAGGCAAATAGCGCCATATAAAGTACTACCCAAACAACAAGGGCCAAATAATCAATACTCATCCCTTCACTGGACAAGCTCATTCCAAAATAGCCCGTACCCCATCTATAGGATGTACCGTCCATTAAACAACGTAACAAAGGCAGCCACGTGGTTACAAATGTAAAACTCACTAAAAGCGCCAAGACGGTCGTTAACCAATTTCTGGTTCTATAAGCAATTGCATTTTTCATATCCTTTTTTTTAAAATAAACAATACACTAAAGTATAAAGGGAGTCTCTTTACTTAAATGACTTTTAGTCGATTTGTGGTCAAATTTTAATTTGAGGGGTGAACAGTAAGGCTCTTTTCTAAAACAGAGGCATACGTTCTTGATACTGGGACAAAAAATGTAACTTTTGGAAAATGCAATTTTAAACTATGCGAGTTTCCCGTGATTTTTTCTATAGCGTGGATATTCACTAAGAAAGAGCGATGACATCGCACCACCGAAAGGTCTGCCAACTGTGCTTCTAATATTTTCATTTTTGTACGCAATAGCACCTTCGTAACCTTATCGTTTTCCAAATGATAGACGGCCACATAATTATCTTGCGCTTCAATAAAAAGCAAGTTATGCAATCTAAGAACAACCGTCTCTTTACCGTTATCAGATTTCAAAACAACCTGCTCTTTCTCTGGTCGTATGCTCTTTTGGTGTGTCTTCAAAACTTCATAGGCACGCTGGGCCTTTCTGTAATTAAAATATAAGAAAACGGCGCTCAACGGTATAATTCCAGACAGGTGTATGTCGCGAATAAAGCCCAAGTAACTAGACCAATTCCAATCGTGAAAATTTCCTAAGAAATTATAAAAAAGGAACATGGTTGTCGCCAGGAAAGTAAATTCCAACAATGTCCGAATCAGAAATAAAAAGCGGGTTTTCTGTTTAAACAGAAGGGGAGCAACCCCAAATTCAAAGATCCAAATGGTTATTCCATTTACTAGGCCAAAGCCAAAAGCACTGAGCAAAAATTCAAATCGGATGCTGTGAGAAGGGTCGTAATTGTTTACGCCAAAGGGTTGAAAGATGATTAAAAATAGGGGGACATATATCGTTAAAAAGATAACTAAGCCCCATTTTTCTCTTCGGTCATCCAGAAAATAAAAACGTTGGTTCCAGAAAGATGTATCTACGGCATCAGTTTTGGACATATTTAATTTAATTCATCTCTTTTTCAATACGAAAGAATCTCTATAATCTTTTCTTTCACTTTTTCAGTACTGGGAATCATGGTTTGCTCCAATATTGTATTTAGTGGAATTGCGGGCATGTTCTCACTCCCTATAACCATAACGGGTGCATCTATTTGCTGAAAACACTCTTCTTGAATTCTACCCGCTAGGGCACGTGCAAACGTGTTTTCTGACGGCTCTTCAGTAACCACAAGGCATTTACCACATTTCTTAACAGACTTCATTACCGTAGTGTAATCTAAGGGATGAAGTGTTCTTAGGTCAACCACTTCTATGGTATCCTGCATGCCTAGTTCTTCGGAAGCATTCATCGCCCAATGTACGCCCATTCCGTAGGTAATAATGGAAAGGGTTTCTTGTTCTTCCTGTTTCCAAATTTCTTGCAGTACCCAAGCCTTTCCGAAAGGCAATACATAATCTTCTGCGGGTTCTAATGAAGTAGCTCCTTTGGTTCCAGGCACTTTGCTCCAATACAGCCCTTTGTGCTCAAAAATAACTACAGGGTTTGGGTCATAGTAGGCCGCTTTTAAGAGGCCTTTAAGGTCTGCTCCGTTACTTGGATACGCTATTTTCAATCCTCGAATATTGGTTACTACACTTTCAACAGAAGAAGAATGATAAGGTCCTCCACTTCCATAAGCACCAATAGGTACTCGTAATATCATAGATACCGGCCATTTTCCGTTAGAGAGATAACAGCTTCTACTTACTTCGGTAAATAACTGATTGAGTCCCGGCCATATATAATCTGCAAACTGCACTTCAACAATAGGCTTTAATCCTACGGCACTCATTCCTACCGTAGAACCTACAATAAAGGCTTCTTGTATGGGTGTATTAAATACTCTATTATCACCAAATTTTTGAGCCAGCGTAGCCGCTTCGCGAAACACCCCGCCAAGTCTTCCTCCAACATCCTGTCCATACAATAAACATTCTTGATGCTTCGCCATTAACTCCTCTATAGCAAACAATGCACAGTCTACCATTACTACTTTTTCGGCACCTTTTGGAGATCGTTCTCCTTTTTCCTCAGTAATAGGTGTTGGTGCAAAATCATGAGTATACAGGTCTTCTGGTCTCGGGTCTTCGGCGGCCAATGCTTTTTCGTAATCTGCTAAAACCAGTTGCTGTGCGTCATATTCTATACGCTGAATCTCTTTTTCTGAAAAGCCATTTTTGGCTAAGAGTTCTTGCATTTTTGGATACGGATCCCTGCTACGCGCTTCTTCCAGATCATCTCGATACCATTCCATGCGCACTCCAGAGGTATGGTGATTTAAGAGAGGTACTTTCGCATGAATCAAAAAAGGGCGACGTTCTGTTCTTATTTTTTGAATTACTTCCTTGACCGTGTTATAGCTTTCTTCGAAATCTGTTCCATCAATAGATATCGCTTCCAAGCCATGAAATCCCGCTGCATATTCTGCCGCGTTTTGAGCTCGGGTTTCTTCTTCATTGGCGCTAATATCCCATCCGTTATCTTGCACCAGATATAATATAGGCAGTTGTTTTAAAGCTGCCATTTGAAAAGCTTCCGCAATTTCACCTTCGGTTACAGACGCATCTCCTAAGGAGCAAACCACAATGGGTTTCTCTTCGGCTGTTTTAAGGCCTTCAGCTTCCTTATACCAAAAGCCCAGTGCAACTCCCGTGGCTGGAATGGCCTGCATTCCTGTGGCGGAACTTTGATGCGGAATTTTAGGTTTATCGTCGTCTCTTAAACTTGGATGAGAATAATAAGTTCTTCCACCGGAAAAAGGATCATCACGTTTGGCCAGTACCTGAAGCATAAGATCATAAGGGCTCATTCCAATAGCCAAGAGTATAGAATCATCTCGATAATATGGAAACGCATAATCTTGTGGTAGTAATTGCAGGCCTAAGGCCGTTTGAATAACTTCATGTCCTCTTGATGTGGCATGCACATATTTTGAGACCACTTTAAAGTTTTCTTCATACAACACCGTCATTGCCTTGGCCGTGCATAAGTTTGCAAAGGCTTTTTCAAGGGTTTCTATATAACTTTTGTTATTCACAGCTATGTTTTCTTCTTGTATCATTTTCGTGTTCGATCCTTCTGGAGTAATATCCTTTATTTTACGTGAGACATCCATTGAAAGGTGTCCCCAATTTTTCCCGTTTTAATGGCATTCAGGGTGTTGTTGATGTCCAAACCTATCGGGCTTTCGTTAGAAACATGAATTGTTTCGTCCCCATAACCAATCTCCTGAATATAGGCAATTCCTACGGCAGTTCCCGTTCCAAAAGCCTCTTCTAGAATTCCTTGTTCAGCGGCTTCCATAACTTCATCAATAGTGATAGGTCTTTGCACCACTTCAAAACCTTTGTGTTCTAATAGAGTGATAACGCTCATACGTGTTACACCTTCTAATATAGCTCCATCCAAACTTGGTGTAATAAACCGACCGTTTATTTTAAAAAAGATGTTCATGGTTCCCACCTCTTGAATGTGCTTGTGTTCAACGGCATCCAACCATAATACCTGATCGTATCCTTTAGCCTTAGCTATTTCGGTAGGCCTAATAGCCGCAGCGTAATTTCCTGCCGCCTTGGCCTCTCCAGTTCCACCTTCAGCAGCACGTATATAGGCCTTCTCCGCATACAAACGAATTCTTTTGCTGAAAAAGGGACCGGCTGGTGATGCAATTATTATAAACTTAAAGCTCGTTGCCGCTCGCATCCCAATAAAAGGTTCATCTGCATACATAAAAGGGCGTAAGTACAAAGCACTTCCGTCTTTTGGTGGAATCCAACTCCGTTCCACAGCAACCAATTGCTTCAACCCTTCTACAAACAAGTCTTCTGGAAACTCAGGCATTCCCATACGCCTAGCACTAAAATTTAAACGAGCAGCATTTTTTTCAGGGCGAAACAACATGGGAGTTCCATCTTGGGATATCGTTGCTTTCATGCCTTCAAAAATTGCCTGCCCATAATGCAAAGCCATAGCTGCTGGATGTGTGGGAATAAGATCCAAGGGTTCAACTCTCGGAATGGTCCATTGTCCATTTTCATAGTTACAAATAAACATATGATCCGTAAAAGTTCGACCCAAAGGGATGTTGCCAAAATCTACGGCATCAACCTTAGAATGGGCCGTCTTTGTAATTTTTATATGATCCATAGCATCTATCATTCTTTCTTTTATATTGTTCTATTACTATCAAATTGCTCCATATAATCTCCTATTTGTCGCAAGAAAGAGCCCGCCAAGTATCCATCCACAATTCGATGGTCAAAGGACAACGACAGGTACATCATATGCCGTATTTCTATCACATCCCCATCTTCCCGTTCCATAACCTCAGCCCGCTTCTTAATAATTCCCGTGGCCAGAATAGCTGCTTCTGGTTGATTGATAATTGGGGTTCCCATTAAACTTCCAAAAGTTCCCACATTACTAATGGTAAATGTGCTCCCAGAAGTATCATCTGCCTTTAACTTATTGTCCCGTGCTTTCCCTACCAATTCATTGGTTTTACTTGCCAATTCTACTAGGTTTTTAGTGTCGGCATTACGCACTACAGGCACTATCAGATTTCCCGATGGCAGGGCTGTTGCCATTCCTATATGAATATCTTCCTTCATAATAATATCGGTCCCATCTAAGGACGAATTGATCATCGGAAAGTCTTTTATTGCCTTCGCAACACATTCAATAAAGAGCGGCGTAAAGGTTAACCTCTCTTCGTGCGTACTTAGAAAATCAGATTTCATCCTGTTTCTCCATAAAACCATATTGGTGAGATCTGCCTCTATATAGGCCGTAACATGCGGAGATGTATGTTTACTGAATACCATATGATCGGCGATCATTTGACGCATACGATCCATAGGTACAATTTTTCCTTCTCCTTTATCAAAATGTAGCTTCGGAATGGAATACCCATTCTCTGAAGCAGGTTGCGCAAACTGAAAAGGACGCCCTTCTTCTATATAATTCATGACATCACTCTTCCGAAGTCGGCCTTCCTTACCCGTTCCCGGAATACGCGCTAACTCTTCATAGCTAATGTGATTTTCCCGAGCGATGGTATCAACCAAGGGGCTAATAAAAACGTTATCCTTTACGGTAAAAGTCTGGGATTGCACGCTCTTCTTCTTTTTCTTTTTTTCTACGGAAACAACTGCTGTTTGTGTTACCATAGCTGCAGATTCTTCCTTCTTAACTTCTCCTGAAAGTTCCAAAATGGCGACAACATCACCAATAGGAACTATATCCTTTACATTACGAAGATGCTGTATCATAACTCCAGCCGCAGGAGCCGGGACTTCATTATCTACCTTATCCGTACCCACTTCCAATAAAATATCCCCTTCTTCAAAAGAATCTCCTTCATTCACGGTCCATTGAAGAATGGTTCCTTCGGTGATGCTTTCTCCCATTTTTGGGATTCTGAATTCTATTCTAGACATATGTTTTATTCTGAATTCTTCTAATGTTTTATAATAATCTTCTTGTTCAGGTCTATTCTCTGGCACTTCTCTAAGGGGTGCTACTTCCCACAGACTCTCATGGCAGTCGGCTGGTAATTGTTGATATAATTTGGTCCCAGCGGTTTTCCATTGAATCATTTCATCTGAAACTTCCTTCACCACTCTGGCCGGATTGCCAACCACTAGGCTTCTCCTAGGGATATCCGTTTCTGCTTTCACAAAGCTCATCGCTCCAACAATGCATTCATCTCCGATTGTAGCATCATCCATGATCACTGAATTCATACCTATTAGGCAATTTCTTCCCAAATTAGCTCCATGAATAACCGCACCATGACCTACATGAGCTCCTTCTTTCAGTACAATGGATTTTCCAGGAAACATATGCACTGTGCAATTCTCTTGCACGTTCACTCCGTCTTCCAGTATAATCTCACCCCAATCACCTCGTATAGCAGCTCCCGGACCAATGTAGCAGTCCTTCCCAATGATCACATTTCCAGTCACCGCCGCAAGGGGGTGCACGAAACTGGACGGATCTACTACGGGTATATGTCCTTTAAAGCTATAGATCATAACATGAACCTTCCGGTATATAGAAGGTTATTTAAATCGTTTTAATGTTTCTTTCGTAAAGTCACTTAGTACCAACCGGCCACTTATGGCGGCTCTTTCGGCCAATAGTTCATCCCAGTCTTCGGTACCGCGCCAAAAGACCTTTTTCATTTCTGCCATGGCCTCAGGATTGTAGGTACATAGGTGTTCGGCGAACGCCTGAACTTCGGTGTCTAACTCTTCAGTAGATTCATATACCTGTGCATATAGCCCCTTTTGACGGGCCCATTCAGCTTCATAAAATGAATTGGCGTCAATAGCTATTTGCGACATTCCTGTTAGCCCTAGTTTTCGCTCAACAGCAGGTCCAACTACAAATGGCCCAATACCAACATTAAGCTCACTTAATTTTATCGAAGCATATTTGGTGGCCATGCAATAATCTGTTGCCGATGCCACTCCAACACCTCCGCCTACAGTTTTTCCTTGGACTCTTCCAATGATAAACTTTGGGCATTTTCGCATGGCATTAATCACATTGGCAAAACCGCTAAAAAACACACGTCCTGTTTCTGCATCATTGATATTAATAAGTTCTTTAAAACTAGCTCCTGCGCAGAACGTACGGTCGCCTCCACTTCTGAGCACAATTACTTTGACATCAGGGTTTGTTCCTGCCTCTGTGATTGTATTTGCCAATTGAGCGAGCAAGTCGCCTGGCAAACTATTATGTGCCGGATGAAAGAACTCTATGGTCGAAATTCCGTTTTGTATGTCCTGTCTTACATAGGGATCACTCATAGTTATTATAATAGATTAAATTGCTCAAAATGATGATTCAAATGTTTGCGTTCTAGTAAACTCCACTCAAATTTGTTGAGTTCGCCAAAGACCACATTTTTAGTTCTGGCCTCAGGATTTTCCTTGAAAAATTCCAAATACTCAGACCTGGCTTCTAACATTTTACTCTTAGCAGTCGCAAGATCAGGGCGGATTAACTCTTCAATTTTAGACGCTGTCGCCAATGGAAAATCATATTCCTGAGGCATCTTTCTATAATTATATAGCGTTTCATGTACCTTTTCCAATATCTTTTCTGGAGTCGCAATATCGAAATCCTGAATTTCTCCAGATGAAATTCTATAGGTATACTCCAAATGCTCAATCATGTGTTGTGCAGACATAGTTCCCCATGTTGCTTTGGTATCTTCCGTGAGTTTTGCCAAGCAGGCTTCAATATTTTCTTCGGTCATTTCCACGAAGACAGTTTGTTTTTTCTGTACCATGGTCAAAATAGTCGCTACAGCGACCAGTTCGTCTTCAACATCAAATACCTCTACATACCATTTTACAATTCCGCTAGGCAATTCAGTTCCTCGCTGTTCCCTATCAATTTTTTGCTTGCAGGTTAACCGAACATAGACCGTATCATTGTGATAAATAGGTCTTAAAAAACGACATTCTTCCAAGCCATAATTAGCCGCTACCGGTCCTTTATTTGGATATACAAACAATCCTGCCGCGGCGGCCAAAATAAAATAGCCGTGAGCAGTACGTTTTTCAAAAATGCTTCCATCCAACGAAGTAATGTCGGTATGGGCATAAAAGTGATCCCAAGTAAGGTTCGCAAAGTTCACGATGTCTCCATCGGTGATCGTTCTTTTGTGTGTTCTTAGTGACATTCCAGGAGTTATATCCTCCCAGTGATAGGCAAACGGATGCTTGTCTGTATCTGTATAGGCTCCTTTTGGCTGATAAATACCTGTCACCTCTGTTAGCGTTGTTGGTGACCCTTGGACAGCACAGCGCTGTAGGTAATGTTTTACCCCTCTCATGCCTCCCATTTCTTCACCTCCCCCAGCACGACCTGGTCCTCCGTGTACCAATCCTGGTAACGGCGACCCATGACCGGTACTTTGCTTGGCATTTTCACGATTCAGCACTAAAATTCGTCCATGGTGTGACGCCGCTCCTACTACATATTCCTTAGCAATGGCATCATCGTATGTTGAGATTGAAGACACCAAAGATCCTTTCCCCATTTGAGATAATTGGATCGCTTCTTCTAGATTTTTATACGGCATTAAAGTACTTACAGGGCCAAAGGCTTCTGTAATGTGAGCCGCTTCATTGGTCAATGGATGATCTTCACGAAGCAATACAGGCTTTATAAAAGCACCCTTGGCAGCATCCGCTCCAATGGTTTCTACCTCATCTAAGTTTCCATATACAATGTTAGCAGTTTCGGCGATTTTAGCTATTTGTTCTCGTACCGAATCTCTTTGTTGTGTACTCACTAGGGATCCCATACGAACTTCTTTAAGTCTTGGATCTCCAATTGTGACTTTATCCAATGCTTTCCCAATGGCCATTTGCACATCTTCTACTACGCTCTCTGGCACTATAATTCGGCGAATTGCAGTACATTTTTGACCACATTTTACGGTCATTTCCTTCCGCACTTCCTTTATAAAAAGGTCGAACTCCGGAGTACCCGGCACCGCATCTTCTCCAAGGATGGAGGCATTCAATGAATCGGCTTCCATGGTAAAAGGAACTGACTCTTCGATAAGTTGCGGATGATTTTTTAGTATTTTTCCTGTGCTCGCCGAACCTGTAAAAGTTACAACATCTTGGGATTGCACCGTGTCTAGGATATTCCGAGCCGTACCGCTTATAAGTTGCAATGCTCCTTCAGGAACAATTCCTGAAGCAATGATTTCTTTTACCACGGCTTCGGCTAGATAGGCCGTTTGAGGTGCTGGTAATACCACGGCCGGCATTCCCGCCATCCAGTTCACAGCACATTTTTCTAACATCCCCCAAACCGGAAAGTTAAAAGCATTAATGTGTACGGCCACCCCTTTCTTTGGCACCATAATGTGATGTGCCATAAAACGTCCTCCTCGAGAGAGATCTATCGGGTCTCCCTCCACGTGATAGGACTGATTTGGAAATAGTTTTCTCAACGAGGCATTGGCAAATAAGTTTCCGAAGCCACCTTCAATATCGATCCAACTATCGATGCGTGTTGCTCCCGTGCGATAACTTAATTCATAAAACTGTTCTTTTCTCTTATTCAGATAGAGCGCCAGCTTTTTTAACATCATTCCACGCTCCTGAAAGGTCATTTTACGAAGTGTATCTCCTTTTTCACGACCGTACTGTAAAATGGATGGGACGTCCAAACCTTCTACAGTAACACTGGTAAAGGCTTCGCCTGTCACCGAATCTAAGATGGGTGTTCCTTCTCCGTTTCCATCAAACCATTTACCCTGAATGTAGTGTTGTGTTTTTGTCATCTTATTCTGTTCGTTTAAGCACGTATTCTAATGATTTGACCATTGATTCTTCCTAGGATACTTTTTACATATCCATCTACTACTTTACGCATGGATACTGGTGTATTTCCTGGGAAATAGTCTTTGTATTTTTCATAAGCATCTTCTACCAAATCGGCAGAAACTACATTCACTCTAATGCCATTGTTCATTTCTAAGGCAACGGCTTTTGTAAAGCTCTGTATGGCACCATTTACCATAGCTGCACTTGTGGTCATATCTACGGGTTCATCTGCTAAAATACCCGTGGTTAGTGTGATGGAACCTCCTTCGTTTAGATACTTATTTCCAATTCGAACTAGGTTCACTTGCCCCATCATCTTGCTTTTAATCCCAATATAAAAGTCTTCTTCGGAAAGGTTTTCGAATTTGTCCCACTTGGCATCACCGGCTACATTAACAATAGCATCCAACTTCCCGATTTGTGCAAACATCTTTTCAATAGATTTTGAATCGGCTATATCCACAGTGACGTCTCCAGAATTTCTTCCCGCCACTAGCACTTGATGGTCGCTTTTTAAGTGTTCAGTTACTTTTCTACCAATGGTTCCTTGACCTCCAATAACGACTATTTTCATATTCTTCTACACGTTTACATTTTCAATAATGGCGGCATATCCTTGCCCAACACCTACACACATAGTAATAAGTGCATACTTCTTATTGGTTTCTTTTAGTTCTATCGCTGCGGAGTAGGCAATTCGAGCTCCTGTAACTCCAAGGGGATGTCCAATAGCAATGGAACCTCCATTGGGATTTATTCTTGCATCATCATCTGCCAAGCCCCATTCCCGAATACAAGCTAACGCCTGCGACGCAAAAGCTTCATTGATCTCGATAACATCCATATCTTCCATGGTGAGTCCTGCTTTTTCCAAGGCTTTATTACTGGCCTGAACGGGGCCAATACCCATAATGCGTGGCTCTACACCCACGACTGCGGAACTTACAATTCGAGCTAAAGGTGAAAGATTATACTTTTTAATGGCATCTTCTGAGGCAATAATTGTTACCGCAGCACCATCGTTTAATCCAGAACTATTTCCTGCCGTCACACTTCCATCCTTTTTAAAAGCAGCTCTAAGCTTTCCTAGTATTTCTTTGGTGGTGCCTGGTTTGATAAATTCATCGTGTTCAAAAACGATAGGATCCTTCTTTCGCTGTGGAATTTCCACCGGAACTATTTCCTTTGCCAATCGGCCATTTTCTCTGGCTTTAGTTGCTTTCATCTGACTCCAATACGCAAAAGCGTCTTGATCTTCTCGCGATATATTGTATTTCTCTACTAAATTTTCGGCTGTATTTCCCATACCGTCTGTTCCGTAGAGCTCATGCATTTTATGGTTAACGAAACGCCATCCAAAACTGGAATCATACATTTTTGAGTCGTTACCAAAAGCACTGGATGGTTTGGCTATTACATAGGGTCCTCTGGTCATATTCTCTACCCCTCCAGAGATGAACAGGTCGCCATCCCCTGCTTTAATCGCTCTATTCGCATGAATAATGGCTGATAGTCCGCTGCTGCACAGTCTATTGACTGTTTCACCGGGAACGGTGGATGGCAGTCCTGCCAACAGCAGCGACATACGTGCAACATTTCGGTTATCTTCCCCAGCCTGATTGGCACATCCCATGATAACATCTTCATAGGCTTCCTTCGGAATACTCGGATTTCGTTTCACCAATTCTTCAATGACTAGGGCACCCAAGTCGTCCGTGCGGACTGCGCTAAGTGTTCCTTTATAACTTCCAATAGGAGTTCGTACTCCATCAATAATATAAGCTTCTTTCATATTACTCTTCCCAATCTTTATTTGTTCTATATACTACTCCTTTAAAGAGCGCGACGATTTCATCTCCTCTTTTAACCTCAATTACATTGAACCCCAATTTGTTCTTAGGGATATCAATAACCGCTTCGGCAACCAAGTAATCTCCTGCCTCCAGAGCTTCAATATGATTGATTGATGTTTCAATAGACACCGCATACTTTCCATGCGTATTTGCCGCAAAGCCAAAGGCCGTATCTGCCAACGAATAACTAATGCCTCCATGGGCCTTCTTCATACTATTGAGCATTTCTTCGCGTATCGTAAGTGCCACGCTACATCGCCCCAATGCCACCTCCAATATCTCAATACCTAGCCATTGACTAAAAGCATCTTGCGATAGCATTTTATGTGGGATCTTAACGCCTTCCATGGTTAAAAGAAAGTTCTGTTTTCTCCATTCATTCTTCGCAATAGCGGTGAACATCGATACCGATCTTCATGGTATTCATTATAGAGTGCGTCTAATTTAGACACACACCAATCTATTCCTCTTTCGTCTGCCCATGCCAGTAATCCTTTCGGGTAGTTCACACCTTTGGTCATGGCATTGTCAATATCCTTGGCTGTAGCTACATTTAGAAACAAGGCGTCCGCCGCCTCATTAATCAACATCACAAGGATTCTGTCAAAGATGAGTTGCCCTAGCGCATCATCCTGATTAGGTTCTGGTTTTGAAACCCCTTCTCCATATTCATAGTATCCCTTTCCAGTTTTTCTACCCAAATATCCCGCTTCACTAAATCGTTTCTGCGTAAAAGCAGGTTTATATCTAGGGTCGTAATAAAAAGCTTCGAAAACAGTCTCGGTCACCGTATAATTTACATCATTTCCAATAAAATCCATCAATTCAAAGGGGCCCATTCTAAATCCACCAAGGGTTTTTAGCGCCCAATCAATCGTGGCAAAATCGGCGATGCCTTCTTCGTAAATACGAAGGGCTTCTCCATAAAATGGCCGAGCTACTCTATTCACAATAAATCCAGGCGTGTCTTTGGCAACGGCAACTACCTTGCCCCAACTATCAATAGTAGTAATAGCCGTAGCCAAAACGTCTTCCGAAGTTTGTATCGCAGGAATTACTTCTACCAATTTCATTAAGGGCGCCGGATTAAAGAAATGAATCCCAACACAACGGGTTGGTTTTTGTAAAGAAGAAGCTATGGAAGCGATAGACAAGGACGAAGTATTGGAGGCAATAATAGTATCTTCAGATACATACGCTTCCAATTCTTGAAATACCTTCTTTTTAACATCTAAATTCTCTACAATGGCCTCAATCGTGAGATGTGAATCTTCCAAAGGTTTCAGAGAATCAACGTATTGAATATTGTTTTGAATTCGGGTCTTTTCGGCAGTATCGATGCGCCCTTTCTCAATCAATCTTGAGAGGATTTTATCCAAGGCAGCCTCTGCTTTTTCCAACGCTTCTCTCCGGGTATCATAGAGTTTCACAGTACATCCAGCTGTTGCAGCAACTTGTGCTATCCCACTTCCCATGGTACCTCCACCAATTATTCCAACGTTTTTGATCATAGGTTTTATTTTCCTTTAAAAACGGGTTTTCTTTTTTCTACAAAGGCATTTACGCCTTCATTATAGTCATCACTTTGCGCCGATTTAATCTGAAGTTCAGATTCCATATCTAATTGTGTGACAAGATCGTTTGCTAACGAAGCGTTAAGTAATCGTTTGGTGTATCCCAATGCCTGTGTAGGCATCTGTCCTAATTTCATAGCCAATTGTTGTACTTCTGCATCAAAATCTTCTGCCGAAAAAACAGCGTATACCATTCCCATTCTCTCGGCGTCATTGGCAGACACTTTATCTCCAAGCATCATTAAAGCCGAAGCTTTCTGAAAACCAATAAGTCTAGGTAGGAAAAAGGTTCCACCACTATCTGGCACCAACCCAATTTTACTAAAGGCCTGAATAAAGCTTGCTTTTTCTGAAGCTACAACCACATCACAACACAAAGCAATGTTGGCTCCTGCCCCCGCCGCAACTCCATTTACGGCAGCGATTACAGGTTTTTCTATGGATCGTATTCTTTGTATGATGGGATTGTAATGTTCTTCCAGAATTTTCTTAAATCCGGGATTTAGATCGGGAATCGTAACCTCTTTGAGGTCTTGTCCTGCACAAAATGCTTTTCCACTTCCCACAATGACCAATGCTCGCACATTGTCGTTACTATTACATGCATCCAACACTTCTTGTAAGTGTAATGCCATTTCACGGTTGAAACTATTGAATACGTCAGGGCGGTTTAATGTAATCCACCCAATATTGTTTTCAATCTTTAGAAGAATTGAATTATTGCTCATACCATTTATATTATTAATCAAACACCTATTTGAGGCATTTGAAATAGTCAAAGGGTTCCTGACAGTCTTGACATTTAAATAATGCCTTACAGGCTGTAGATCCAAACTGACTCACTAAACGCGTGTTTTTTGAACCACAATTAGTGCATTTTACTAATTTCTTATTATTAAGTAACGCTTCCTTATCTGCATCAGCTTCAAGCGGCGCTGCAATTCCATACACTTCCATCTTTCTTTTCCCAGCTTCACTGATCCAGTCCGTTGACCAGGCGGGTGATAATACCAAGGTTACAACCACTTCTTTGTTTTCCTTCTGAAAAGCTATCTTCAGATCATCACTTATCACATCCATAGCAGGGCAGCCAGAATAGGTTGGTGTTAACTTGATATGCACCGTATTTCCTTCTTGCCAAGCTTCCCGAATAACACCAAGATCCAGTACACTTAATACTGGGATCTCTGGATCTGCCACTTGCTCCAGGATGGGCAAAAGGGCTGTGTCAATATTAGGTTCTAGCTCGATCATCACAGGCAAATTACCATTTCATATTTGGATAAGTACGTTGCATATATTGAAGGTCAGACAACAAATAGCCCATATGTTCGCTATGAATTCCTTCTTTACCTCCCTTTTGAAAGTACTTGCTTTCTGGGATGATTAGTGTTGCCTCTGTAAGCACTTCGCCTACTTTTTTATAATAGGAATCTCTAAACGTTCGAACATCTACTCCTACCTCTGCCTCAATCATAGCAAGGTCCGCTTCGGTGGTATGAAAAAGCTCATCCGTAAATTTCCAAAGACCATCAATAGCCTCTTGCATCTTTTCATGACTTTCTTGGGTACCATCTCCCAATCGTTTTACCCAATCTGAAGAAAAACGAAGGTGATAACTCACTTCTTTAATTCCTTTTTTAGCAATGGCAGCCAATGTCTCATCAGGGGAGTTCTGTAATGCCTCCATTAACATAGCGTGATACATATCGAACAAAAACTGACGCCCCATTATAAACCCAAAATGGTCGTTAGGTTGTTCTACCAAAAGCACATTTTTATACGCTCTCTCTAATCGCAGGAACGCAATATCATCTTCGGTTCTGTCATCTCCAGCCACCGAAGCAGCATACTGATAGTATGAGCGTGTTTGACCCAGTAGGTCTAATGAGATATTAGTAAGTGCTATATCCGTTTCTAGGTTTGGCCCATGTCCGCAAAGTTCTCCAAGTCGCTGACCTAGGATTAGGGAGTTATCTGCGATACCCAGAATATAATTATATAGATTTTGATTCTTCATTTTTTTGATCTCCATTATGGAACCCCGAAAATAGGTTCAAGGTGGCACTCTTTTTTACATATGTTTTACCTCATCGGGCAAATTATAAAATGTTGGGTGGCGATATACTTTATCTTGAGCTGGTTCGAACAACTCTCCATTATTTTGAGGGTTAGATGCGGTTATATTCGTGCTTTCTACTACCCAGATACTCACCCCTTCATTTCGACGTGTGTATACATCCCGTGCATTCTCCAGTGCCATGTCCGCATCGGCGGCGTGTAAACTACCAAAGTGACGGTGTTCTAATCCGTTCTTACTTCGCACAAAGACTTCCCATAAAGGCCAGTTTTTTTTCATATCTATTGTCGTTAACTTGCTTTTGAAACTTTTTTATTGGCTTGCTTTTCGGCATAGGCCATCGCTGCATCACGTACCCATGCTCCTTTTTCCCAGGCTCCAACACGAGCATCCATACGGGCTTTATTGCAAGGACCATGTCCTTTCACGACTTGCCAAAACTCATCCCAGTCTATGTCTCCAAAATCATAATGCCCAGTCTCTTCGTTCCATTTGAGGTCAGGGTCTGGCACGGTAATTCCTAAGAGATCTGCTTGCGGTACTGTTTGATCAATAAACTGCTGTCTCAGCTCGTCATTGGTTTTTCGCTTTAGTTTCCATTTCATGGATTGTTCTGTATGCACAGAAACGTCATCTGTTGGACCCAACATCATTAAACTAGGCCACCACCAACGATTCAATGCATCTTGAGCCATCTCTTTTTGCTCAGGTGATCCCTGACACAATTTTAACATGATCTCAAATCCTTGACGCTGATGAAAACTTTCCTCTTTACATACCCGTACCATGGCTCTGGCATAAGGTCCATACGAAGTATTACACAAGGGTACTTGATTGATAATCGCTGCACCATCAACCAACCAACCTATGGCTCCCATATCTGCCCAAGTAACCGTTGGGTAATTAAATATAGAGGAGTACTTCGCCTTTCCGCTATGTAGTTGTTCATACAGTTCTTCGCGCGAGATCCCTAAGGTTTCACATGCCGAATACAGGTATAATCCATGTCCCGCTTCATCCTGAACTTTAGCCAATAGGGCTACTTTACGTCGTAAAGAAGGTGCTCTTGTAATCCAGTTTCCTTCTGGTAACATACCTATTATTTCAGAATGGGCATGTTGTGATATTTGTCGAATATGGGTTTTTCGGTATTTTTCCGGCATCCAGTCTTTTGCCTCAATCTTTTCATCCCGAGCAATTCGGGCTTCAAAAATGGCTTCTAGATTTTTAATTTCTTGTTCACTCATAAGCTATCACTTTAGTTTCTCTTTCTGTACAAAGAGATCCCTGTCTCGCAAGGGTTATACATCAAAATCTACTTTTACTTTTTCTGAAACAGGAACCGCCTGACAACTCAAAACAAAATTCTGAGCCACTTCATGTTCTTCAAGCGCATAATTCACCTTCATTTCAACATTTCCTTCCAAAATTTTACATTTACACGTACTACACACGCCTCCTTTACAGGCAAACGGCAAATCGGCTCCAGATCCAAGGGCAGCGTCCAAAATATTGTCATAATCCTTGGTCATGGTAAAATGAAATTCCTTTCCTCCGTCCACGATGGTTACCTCAACACCTTCCACTTTCTGCTGAGCAAGACGTTCGGCCCGTTTTTTATCTTCTTCTGAAAGACCTGAAACAAACAACTCGTAGTGTACATTTTCCTTTGGCATTCCAGATTTTACCAATTCATCTCTGATCAAAAATATCATCTCCTCCGGCCCACAAATAAAGCACTCATCTACACTAGGAACATACAGCAGTTTGTCAAATATTTTAGTTAACTTTTCTTGGGTAAAGCGTCCGTTGAGCAACTCAATATCCCGATGCTCTTTGGTCAAAAAATAAAAAATCTCAAACCTTCCAAAATACTGATTTCGAAGTTGTTCTATCTCTTCTTTAAAGATAATAGATTTCACCGTTCGGTTCAAATAAAACAACTTGAATTTGGCTTTGGGTTCTTTGGCTAAATGTGTCTTGATTATAGACAGGATAGGTGTAATACCACTTCCCGCAGCAAAGGCAACATAGGTCTTCTCTTCTTCAGAAACAGGCACGCCAAAAGCACCACTTGGCGCCATAATTTCAACAAAATCTCCCGAACGCAATTGCGTATTTACAAAAGTAGAAAACTTTCCTTCGGGTATTTGTTTGACGGCAACCTTCCATTCCATGTCTACTGGGCTCGAACAGAGGCTATAGGAGCGTCTTGTGTCCTCACCATCAATATCTGCCTTTAGCGTAAGGTGTTGCCCCTGTCTAAAGTTAAACTCTTCTCTGAGGTCTTCAGGAATTTCAAAAGTCACCACCGAACAATCACTGGTTTCCTTATAAATATCTTTAACCCGTACTTTATAAAATTTTGCCACTATTGTTGAAATTGGGTTAACAAAACTAACACTTGTTAGTTACATTTGCAAGTTAATTTATCGCACCACACCCTTGAGCAGTACTGCCACCATATCTTTTTTCAGCACGTTTACATCCAGTTTCCCACGTTTTTGATACCAGAGGTATAATGTTCTCAATGTGGATAGTATTGAAAACAATATTACTTCGGGATGTCGAGGATGCAATTCGCCATCTTTAATCCCTTCTTTGATGATCTTTCTGAAGTTCTCTTCATAGTTTTCACGCATAGCCACAAAATCATCCAAGTCGGTATTCTGAAGGTGCATCCAATCATTATTGAGAAGTGCAAGCGCCTCAGATCGGGTTACCGTAATATCAATGTGTAGTTCTATAACTTGTTGGATCTTTTCAAGAGGTGTTCCCTCGGTTGAAATAACATGAGCCATTCCTTCGGTAAACTCAATGGCAAGATCCAAAATTAGGGTTGATAGGATTTCTTGCTTGCTGCTTATATGATTATACAAGCTGGCCGCTTTTATTCCCATGGCTTGTGCAATATCTCTTACCGATACTGCATTATATCCCTTCTCCTTAAAAAGCCTAGAAGCGACACGAATAATTTCTTCTTTTCGGGATGACGGTTTCATTGAAAGTGCAAGATAGTGATTCTACAAACACATCATCCACACCCTGTGATCTTCCTCATGGCGGATTAGACAATTATTTGTGGTTTTATTTAGATCTAATTAGACGATAACTTATTATTTTTGACGGTCTATGGAAACGAATATCGAAACCAACGAATTGCTGGAGCGGTTACCTCCGCATCTCAAGCAATACATAAAACCACAAAATTACGATGAGTATACACCTGTCAATCAGGCTGTATGGCGGTATGTAATGCGTAAAAATGTGGATTACCTGAGCGTGGTCGCTCACGAAAGCTATGTAGATGGTTTGAAAAAAACTGGTATTTCTATTGACGAGATCCCATCCATGTACGGCATGAATAGGATTTTGAAAGAAATTGGATGGGCGGCTGTTGCCGTTGATGGATTTATACCCCCCAATGCTTTTATGGAGTTTCAGGCGTATAAAGTGCTTGTTATTGCTAGTGATATTAGACAATTAGAAAATATTGAATACACGCCAGCTCCGGATATTATTCATGAAGGAGCAGGGCATGCACCTATAATCGCAAGCCCGGATTATGCCGAATATTTGAGGCGGTTTGGTGAAATTGGCGCCAAAGCCATTTCGAGCGCCCATGATATGGAAATGTACGAGGCAGTACGTGAGCTTTCCATACTTAAAGAAGCTGAAGGCATCTCTCAAACGGCCATTGATACGGCAGAAAATCGAGTGGCTACGCTTCAGGAAAAAAAGGTTACACCTTCCGAAATTTCTCTGGTTAGAAACCTTCATTGGTGGACGGTAGAATATGGCCTTATTGGAACCATAGAAAACCCAAAGATTTATGGCGCTGGATTACTTTCTTCAATTGGCGAAAGTGCTTGGTGTATGAAAGATGTGGTTAAAAAAATTCCATATTCCATTGATGCTGCTTATAAGGATTTTGACATTACAAAACCGCAACCGCAACTCTATGTAACTTCAGATTTTGCCTATTTGCAAGAGGTTCTTGAAGAATTTGCGAATACAATGGCGGTACGTAAAGGGGGCTGGAGAGGACTCACTAAGCTCATTGAATCAAGACAATTAGGCACTATTGAACTAAGCACTGGACTGCAAATTTCGGGTGTCTTCACTAAGATGATCCAAAACGAAGACAATGAAGTTGTTTATTTTGAAACTCAAGGAGAAACAGCACTTTCGTATCGAGAAAAAGAGGTTATCGGACACGGAGTAAGTCGTCATACCAATGGTTTTCGGTCTCCTTTGGGCAAGCTAAAAGGCATTAATCTATCCATTGAAAATATGGGGCCAAGAGATTTACAGGCCTATAATTTTTATGATGGAAAATCGATTTCTTTTGAATTTGAAAGTGGTATTACTGTGGAAGGACTCAATGTAACTGGAATGCGAAATTTAGGCGGAAAGCTGATGCTCATTCAATTTACTAATTGCACTGTTTCCTACAAGGGTGAAACCTTATTTTCCCCTGAGATGGGTGATTTTGATATGGCCGTTGGAAAGGAAATTGTATCTGCCTTTGCCGGTGCAGCAGATTATCATTCGTTTGATTTGGTAACCCATAAAAGCAAAACCGAAACCATTAAAACCTCACTTTCAGAAGGAGAAAAGCAACTAAATGCATGCTATGAAGAAGTTCGAACACTTCGTGCTCAGCTATCTCAATTTTCCGAAAATGATGCTCAACGTCTTCTAGCTATTTTCGAAATAGTAAAAAATCAGCATAGTACCGATTGGCTACTTCCGTTGGAAATTTATGAAATACTCGAGGCCGTCACTTCTAGTCATTCGAATACACTATTGATTTATCTCAAGGCATTAAAAGAACGCAGGCCTTCAATTGCTCACCTCATTGACAACGGTATTGAGTTAATTAGAAAATAGTGCCCTATAGTTTTATGTATTCCAGATCTTTTTCGTCTGCAATTTTCCGTTCTTGATAGTGTAAGGTCCAACCCATAGAACTTGTTAGAACATATATTTTTTGAAGTTCGGAAATGAGTCTATTTTCGGCATTGGTCATAAGCTGTGAAGCTACAATTGTTCTATGCAAGGAATCGTTTACGCGCTTTTTAATAATGTTATAATCCGAAGCCTCAAACTGATTGAAATAGCCATTATCTATGTCATAATATTCAATATTTGGATTGATTGAAAGTTCTGGTTCTGGAACATTGGTAATAGTTAATGTTCTATTTGTTTCATCGATTTCCGTTGTGATCTTACTTAGATCATATGAAACGCTTGCTTCGGCATTGACAATTACTAGGGCTTTTTTGGTAGATGAAAGCAAGTCTATATAATACTTTTTTGAGTCTTCATAGCTAAACACCTGCGCATAGTTACCCTCTGTAACCACAAGTTTTCCCACATTTTGAAGTTGCTTTTCTATAAGATTTGTATTCACCTGTAGTGTTTCTTTTTCATCCTTTTTATGTTCGCAATAACGCAATCCAAAAACAATGATCAATCCAATGACAATACCAAAAAATATGTTACGCATACCATTAATTTTTAAGCAATATACCAATAGCGAAGGGTTTTCCCTGTTCAGAATATAAGATTTTACTCGTTTTTAATAGTAAAAAATGTTTCCGAATTAACTTTAGGTAGCTTTAAATCAAGTTAATACTAAACATGAATCCTGTCAGAAACTGTGACCTTCGAAAGCATCCAATAGATGAACCAACCATCAACAGCCTAAAAAAAGAGCGCTCCCACAGAAAATGGAGAGCGCTCTTATACATTTATCTTAACTATACCTCTATAGGTCGTATTTAACCACAAACATTAGAATGCGCGGTAGCACAAAATACTGGCTTGTGGTACTAAAGTTGTCATTAAAACTATCGTTATTGGTAGCTTCAGTATTTAAAATATTTGTTGCTTGCACACTAAACTCCCAAGGACTTTCTCCTTTTTGATAATACAATGTTGCATTCAAAAATGAATATCTGTTTTCAATGGTATTGGCCTTGTCTGTATAATCATAGAACTCCCACTCACCCGATAGTGTAAAATCTTTTAAAAAGTTCACATCAACATTCACAAAAGGGCGCTGGGTGTAAAAGGTTTGTTCCAGTCCGCCATTGTCATAATTATTCACCGTAATACGATATCCTGCTTCAATGTTGGGCCATTCTCTAAAGTTAGAACGAACACTGGCTGTATAATTTTGTGTAAAACTCTCACTCTCGGTAATAACTTCCTGAACAGTTTGGTCCGGCTGTACTCTACTAATTATGTTGTTTGATTTATTAAGCGAAACATTTGCGTTTAAATTAAACTGAACCTTCTTAATTGTCTTGCTGAAACGCCCAAAAGCCGAAAAAGTCTCATCTGGGAAGTTGCTATCAATATTTTCTACAGAACTCACCTGATTAACAGCTACAATCGCCGAATTACTCTTAATACCATCCAAACGTCGTGTATAATTTAGTGATCCACTTACATTGGTATAGTTAAACAAGTTAAAGCTAAAGTAAGTCAGATTATAGGTATGTGATAGCGCGTTCTCCAGAAATCTATTTCCTCGAAATAATCTGTTGTAGTTGTTAAAAACATAGGCCTGAGCATAATTATTTACATCTGTATACTCTGCTGAAATGGCATAATTAAAACGCAAGCTTTCGCTCTTTTTAATCTGCCAAATCGCGTTAAAATCGGGTAACACCGTCCAATCATTTTGCGAAATGGTAGTTCCCAATTGTTCGTTTTTCAAATCATAATTATGAAGCGTTAACCCGGGTGTAAAAATAAACTGACCAGTTTTGATCTTATAATGCACTCCAAGAAATAGATCTGTAAAGCCGTATCGAACATCGTTATTGAAATCGCTTCCATCAAAGGCATTTTGGTTTCCATTATCTAAAATTTGAAATATCCCAGATTTAAACTTTTGATTGCTATAGGTTGTTCCCAATGTTACGTTTATATTACTTGTATTATTGAGCACATAGTAATAATCTATTTTGGCATCGATCTTATTGGTCCTGATATTTTTATCCTGGTTCACATTATATCGATTGGCCTGTTGTAAGGGATCAAAGTTGTCTTGAGAACTGTCCAAAGGAGAAGCAGGGTTAATTTGGGTAAAGATGCCCCTAAAAGGAACAGAATCTTGTATAGCATTATAGAATGGATCTTCGTCTTGCCATAAATGTTGTACTTGACCTGCGAAAATATTTTTTTCGTCTACCGTATAGTACATATTCACATTTTGATTGACAGAAAAAGGTTTGTTTTCTTTTCCTTCTTCTATATCGCCCAGAAAATTGGAAACAGTAGTACCGTCCTCCGTTTGTTTAGACCCTTTGAGTAAAACATCATAATCTAGCTGAAAATTAGAATTAGGCTTATACACACTACTCAGTTTTAACATTCCAAGCTGATTTCTTTGATCGTTGACAACCTCCGTGGTCTCAACGGCTCCAGAAGCAATGTACTGTCTAATAGAATTAGTGACGAAATTTGTTTTATTATCTGAAAAAATACCAAAGCCGCTAACGTCCAATTTGGAGGATGCCGCCCAACTAAAGTTTCCAGCTACAAAATTGGTTTCAATAGCATTGGCTCTATTGTTTTGTGCGACTGCAAAACCCAGATCGCTTTGACCAATATTAAACCGCGTACCACCGCCTTGATTGAAATTTCTAAAGCCTCCTGTAAAGTTGAAGTAATCTCTAAAAGTAAATGGCACTTCCCCAATATCGTTAAAATCGGTAATTAGATTGATACTGTATTTAGGACTATAATAGAATAGTTTTGGATGTACTAGGTACCGGGCCTCCTCTTCATCATCAATACCCACACCGGCAGTAATTTCACCAAACCAAAAAGCCTTTTTCCCTTCTTTGAGTTTAATATTAATAGCGACATTATCCTGATCGTTCCCCAATCCTCTCATTTGATCTACTTCATTATAATTTCGAAGTACTTCAACCTTGTCAACCGCATCTGCTGGAATATTTTTAGTGGCAAGTTTGGAATCTCCATCAAAGAAATCCTTCCCTTCCACCATTACCTTGCTTACTGTTTTACCTTCAACTTCAATCTCACCATCATCATTGACCTCAACACCCGGAAGTTTTCTCATAACATCGCCCAACTTACGCTCATCACCATTGGTGAACGAATCGGCATTATAAACAATAGTATCTCCTTTCACGGTAACAGGCATTTCATACACAATCTCCACACCATCTAACTCGGATGCTTGAGAATTCAATATAAAATCTTGATTGAGGTTCTCTGCATCTTCCGGAACCGTTATTGTTTTCTCCAAAGTTTCATACCCCAAAAAGCTCGCTCTTAATACATAGGTGTTATTTTTGGGAAGATCCAGTTGAAACCTACCCTCATCATTGGTAATGGCATAGGATTCTATATCACCACTGGATTGAACCGTTGCAATCACATTGGCAAATTCCAGAGGACTCCCAATGCTGTCTTTAATTACGCCCCTCACTTTTATACTTTGTGCTGAAAGGGATACAGTAAAAAGCAGCACGGCTGCCCATAACAATTTTTTCATAATGTATGTTGATTGGTGTTTTATGGACTATCCGCCAAAGCGACGACCGCCTCGACCACCTCTTCCTCTGAAGTTTTCTCGCATTTCGTCCATTTTTTCTTTTACAATTAAATTGTACTCTTCTCGTGTTACTTCTTTTCCTTTGGAAGGAGGTGTTATGCTCTCGGCTTCCTTAGGATTCATTATAATTTTGGAACAAAGTATCGTTGTTCTATATACGCTTAACTCTAAAATCAAACCAGGTAATCCTGCATATTCTCCAGGGCCATTTTTTACAGGAATCTGAGGTGTGAACCAGGCCGTTACAATAACTTCCTTGGGCACTTCAATTTGACTCATAGGATCTTCATCGGCATTTTCTCCTCCCTCTTCACCTTCGGTTGCCTCTTCTCCTTCTTTTACATCTTCACTTTCCTCTCCCTCATTGCCTTCGCCATCTTTATCTTTATCATCTCCATCTCGATTTTGTCTTCGGCGGGCCATACTAAAATCATTTTCATCTATCTTCTTAACCGCTGTTGCCTTGAAGGCAATATATTGACCTATTTGCTTGGACTCTTTACCTACTTCCCATTCTAAATTGGTAATAGTATCATTAATTAAAAACTGCTTCCCAAAGAACTCCCTTTCTTCTAAAATTTGATTAGACTCCAAATTCTTGTACTGCGCGCCAGCACTAAAACTGCTCATCATCATGCCAAAACCACCACGGCCACTTCCTGCTTCCAACTTCTCTTGCTCCTTATAAATAGATTCGTTATTGTTGAAGGTTAAAATATAGGTCTTTTCAAGTGCGCTCTTCATACGCTCAGCAATCATTTTTTTCATGTCTTCGCTCATTTCTCGTCCACCAAAACCATCCATATCAACGGTAGTTTTTGATTCATAATGGGCTACGCCGCTAAAATTTTGAGCAAAGGAACCAACAGAAATAAGGGCTACCAGCAATAGTGTAAACAGTCTCATAATATATATTTTTAGATAATTGTTAGTAACAAAATACAACAATTGTTACAATATCCTTGGACTATTCACATGAGCGATGGTTTAATGAGCTAAACGTTAAATTTTCATCAAAAATTGACTGCGTTTTGTTTATCCACCTATTCGAATACGATGACCTTCTCCCCGCCTTCTGCTTCCTTCATAGCGTTCGTTCATTTCTTTCATCTTCTCTGTCATGATTACCTCATACTCTTCTTGTGAAACTTCTTTCCCCTTATTAGGCTCTTTTATGGTTACCCCATCTTTTGGGTTCATAACTATCTTACTACATAATATGGTCTCGCTCCCATCACTTACTTCAAGAATAAGACCAGGCAATCCTCCATACTGTCTGGGACCGTCTTTTACTGGAATTTGAGGGGTATACCAAGCGGTAACTGTAATCTCTTCCTCCTCCTCCGAAACTTGTTCGCCATCATCATCTCCTCCTTCAGTAGCCACAGAACTTGAAACAGTAACTGTGGTTTTATAGGTAGCCTTAAAGCATGTATACTCACCAATATTTTTGGTTTCCTTTTCCAGTACCCACTCTCGTTCTTCCAATGCATCCTTTATCAGAAATTGTTTGCCAAATACTTCCAATTGATTGGAAAATCTGTTTTCGGCTCTGTTCTTATACAAAATATCACTTTCACCACCACCGGCGATCACAATTTGAACTCCTCCAGAACCCACTCCGTTCCCTGGGTTATCCAGTTGCTCTTCCTGTCTATATAAAGATTCATTACTTGTAAAATCTAATGTGTATGTTCTTTCAAATTGCTTTTTCAGCATGGCCATCATCTGATTGCGCATTTCATCGTTAAATTGAGTACTATCTAACTGAACGTCTAATTTTCGCTGTGTCTTATAAGTAGCTATTCCATTAAAATCTTGTCCAAAGAGAAAAGAGGTAAAAAATAGTGTCACCAATAATGCAAGACCTAATTGTATTTTCATGAGATTGATTTTAAAATTATCAATGCAAATATGCTAATCAAATTTTATTTCCAGCGTTAAGCAATGTTAACTAGTGTTAACGTATTTGGGTTTCAAGAGAGGAAGTAGCTACTTTTGAACCATGAACAATGTGAAATACAGGTGGATACTTTATTTTATTAGTAGCGTTATTGTTGCTACGCTATGCATTCAGGTATACTGGAATTACAAAAATTATTTGTCTGGAAAGCAACAGCTTATGAATGATGTTCAGGCAAGTCTTGATACTGCCGTAGATAATTATTATACCCAACTAGCGCAACAAAATGCTATTGCCTTCATCACAGATTCTGTTCCCACCGCGAGGCTATTACGCAGCTCCCGATTGGATGATCTTATAAGAAATGGAGATGCGCTTACATCTAATATAACGCAACGTGCGTTCAGAGATACTAACTCGTTACGAGGTTTTTCGATTACCCGAAAACGTCTTAATGATTCCATGACAATTGAAATAAGAGATAGCCTTCCTATTGACTTAGATGATGTACACACCTTTGCAAATATATCTTCCAGCTTTCCCTTTGAAATGCTAACATCTAAAATTGTCCTTTCTTTTTCTGAAGACACCTTATCACTAAAAAAAATTGATAGCTTACTCAACGAAGAACTTAAGCGGAAGGAAATCAATATCTCCTACGGACTGGAATACAACAGTCATTTTAATGAGCGTCATGAAATTCGTCCCAATGTAATTAATACTTCCAAACTAACCGCTTCCACCAAGTCACCATTCTTTTATAACGATCACTCCTTGAGCGTTTATTTTGGTAATATCACACTTGTTGTTCTGAAAAAAAATCTCTTCGGAATTTTATTGTCACTATTGCTCGTTTCGGCGGTATTGTTCTGTTTACTCTATTTGTTGAATATTATAAAAAACCAAAAACAGCTCGCCGAAGTTAAAAACGACCTCATTAGTAATATAACGCATGAATTTAAGACCCCAATTGCTACTATTGGTGTGGCTATGGAAGGGATACAGATGTTTAATGATGAAAACGACCACGCTAAAAATGTTCGTTATGCAAAAATATCTGGAGAACAGGTAGAAAAACTCAATGGCATGGTCGAAAAATTATTGGAAACAGCGACGCTGGATAGTGAACGGTTAACACTAAATTTTGAAGCTTATAATTTGGTAGATCTATTACGAAACGCATCTAGCAAAGAGGCCATTCCTATGGGGGATAAGCACATCAGTTTTGAGTCTTCAGAAGAAAATATTCCATACTTGATTGATGTCTTTCATTTTGAAAATGCTATTAATAATATCATCGATAATGCCATTAAGTACGGAGGTGATACTATTCATATTGGCATTAAAAAACGCGCGCAGAAAATTGAAATCTTCATAAGTGACAATGGGAATTCTCTCAACGAATCACATAAAAAACAAATTTTCGAAAAATTTTATCGCGTCCCTAAAGGAAATACACACGATGTGAAAGGGTTTGGTATTGGGCTTTATTATTCTAAGAAAATTATTGAAAAACACCACGGAAAAATAGCATTACACTTGGGTGATCTTACTACATTTAAAATTCAATTTCCTTATGAGCAGTAAACCAAAAATACTATTGGCCGAAGACGAGCCCTCATTGGGACAAATAATTAAGGAAAGTCTGGAAATAAGAGGATTTCAAGTAATATTATGTAGGGACGGAAAAGAAGCTCAAGACAATTACTTCAAGGAAGATCCTGCCTTATTGGTTTTGGATGTTATGATGCCCAAAAAAGACGGTTTTACATTGGCCAAGGAAATTAGAACTCAGGATGAAAAAACCCCAATACTTTTTTTAACTGCAAAATCACAAACACAAGATGTCATTGAAGGTTTTTCTTTGGGGGGAAATGACTACCTCAAAAAACCCTTCAGTATTGAAGAACTTATTGTGCGAATAGATAACCTACTTCATACCAAAAGAGGCCAATCTGAAGCAACCGTGCTACCCATTGGATCTTATAAATTCAATTTTAAAAAGCAGTTACTTCAATATAACGAAGAAGAGCCTCAATCACTAACCCACAGAGAGGCCAACCTATTATTTCATCTTAACAACAACAAAAACAATACGCTAGATCGTTCAATGATCTTAAAGAAATTATGGGGCGATGACGACTTTTTTAACGCCCGTAGTATGGATGTTTTTATAAGTAGATTACGTAAAAAATTGAAAAAAGACCCTTCTGTTCAAATAATTAACGTTCGGGGTTACGGTTATAAACTCACCTACTAAAAGGTCAATCGCTTTTTGTATATTGTGATTGTATGAAAGGCCTTGTTATAATTTTGTTTTTTGCATCCTCCTTTGCTTTTTCGCAAGAGCTAAAATTTGAAGAAAAAAAACCGTTGGATGCAGATCATTTTGTTGGGATAGATTCCTACCAAAACCTATATTTTCTAAAAGATCAAGTACTCCATAAACAAGGAGATCAAGGAAACTATGTCTTCAACAACTATCAACTCGGTTCCATAACTTCGGTTGATATTATCAACCCACTTAAAATTCTGGTTTTTTACCGTGATGTAAATACCATTCTTTTTCTCGACAATCGACTTACCGAAATTGAACGCATCAATTTTAACAACTTTTCAGAATTCATAAACATTAGCGCAGCCAGCAATGCTGGAAACAATCAGCTTTGGGTGTTTAACATTGACAGTCAACAACTTGAATTGTTTAATTATAGAACCGAAAGAAAGACGCTGGTTTCACAACCTTTCACGGGAGATATTCGCTCTATGGTGAGTAATTTTAATTTTTGCTATATCTTGACACAAGAATCCTTATTTACGTTTAATATCTACGGAAGTCTTATTTCAGAAAACAATATGGCTCATTATCACCGTATTGTGCAACAAGGAGAAAACGTTGTCGCTGTGCAAGGTGACGCCCTTTTCTACATCCCTTCTTCGGAAGGTGAAGGCCTTGAAAATGCCGTTACTCCCTTAAATTTGAACATTACCGAAATTACTATAAAAGACTTGCAGGGTACCCAAGATTTCCTGTATATTTATGACGGAAATTCAGTACACACTTTTTCACTAACCAAACCAAAGCAGTAGATTTATGCATGTTGCAATTGCAGGAAACATAGGCTCCGGAAAGACTACGCTCACTCGTTTACTGTCAAAACACTACAAGTGGAGAGCTCATTTTGAAGATGTTGAAGACAACCCATATTTGGATGACTTTTACAACCAAATGGAGCGCTGGTCCTTTAACCTTCAAATCTACTTTCTAAACAGCAGATTTCGCCAAATTTTGGATATTAGAGAGAGTGGGAAAAACGTCATTCAGGATAGAACCATCTATGAAGACGCGTATATTTTTGCTCCCAATCTGCACGCCATGGGGTTGATGACCAATAGAGATTATGAAAATTACCGTGCGTTGTTTGACCTTATGGAAAGTGTTACCGAAGGCCCAGATCTGTTAATCTATTTGCGCAGTTCTATCCCCAATCTTGTGAATCAAATTCACAAACGAGGACGCGACTACGAGAACACAATTAGTATTGATTATTTAAGTAGATTGAACGAACGCTATGAAGCGTGGATACATGGCTATGACAAAGGTAATTTGATTATTTTTGATGTAGATAACATTGACTTTGTAGACAATCCTGAAGACCTGGGTGATGTGATCAACAGGATCGACGCACAGATCAACGGATTGTTCTAAAAAACAGGGGTACCCAATTTTAGATATACGCCATTTACCGCATAGGCTATATTTTCCAAAAAATGAAAGATCAAAAAATAATAAAATCTATTTATCTATCAAACCTATGGACTGGTACATCCCAATTACAATACTTCCCGGAATAGGACTGCTTATTCTATCTACTTCAAATCAAATGATTGCCTTGAGCAATGAAATAATGGAACGATTTAAATCTGAGGCAGATGAAAACGTTTCTCTTCGGAAAATACGTCAATTGAAGCTATTAAATCAATCTCTTTTCTTGTTATATCTATCGGCTGGCGCTATGGTACTTGCTGGATTTTTAAATGGTATTCTCGAAATTATTTCACTTCCAGTAGCGGTTAATACTTCGGTCATGCTCTTCGGGGTTATTTCGGCTCTTATCGCTATTGCATGTCTCATCATATATGGAAGACGCGCCGTAAACATTAGACAAAGTCAATTTAAAAAACCTTATTGATCTCTGTCCACCCTATCTTGGTTTGTTAGTATCGGAAGTTGTAATCGCGTCTACAGCAAGTTTTTAGCTCAACTAGGGTGTTTCTCCTTAAAATTCCCTAATTTTCTATCTCTTGTAAATTATATATTTCTTTCTCGTCAAAGAATATGATTAATAATGAATCAGCTTTCTAACAACCACTTATATGTCTAAAAAATTAGTCGAGATAGCCAAGATCTCGCAATTAAAGGAAAAAGAGCCAGCACATGCTCTTGTCAGCAATACAGATTTAGTAATTATAAAACATGAAACCGGGATCTCTGTCTTATACGGTCGTTGCCATCATAGAGGCGCTTTACTTGCCGATGGCTATATTGAAGGGCATAATCTCATCTGTGGTGTACACCATTGGGATTATCGCTATGACACTGGGATTAGTGAATATAATAATGACGAACAATTACATAAATTCACAGAGCATATCGACGGAGATTCACTATCCATCGATAAAGCAGAAGTAGAAGCCTTCGAAATAGACCACCCACAACCTTTTGATCGAGATGAATATCTAGGCGCTTACGCCGATACTCATCCTGAAGACACAGAACCTTATACAGGTTATATAAAGGAGTTGGCAAAAAATGGTCTTAAAAATTTAGGACATCATGGTTTTTCTGCCTCTATGGGTGTGGACCGCAATACATTGCCCAAATGGAGTGATATTCAGTTTCTACCAGCTCAATTAGCCAATAGGCCGCTACTAGACCACGAAGACGTAGCTACCAAAGTAGTAATTGGCCCCAATGCAAACAAACCGCTTACTTTGGACATTCCTCTTTTTGTTAGCGATATGAGTTTTGGAGCACTTTCAAGAGAAGCAAAAATTGCGTTGTCAAAAGGTGCCGAACTTGCTGGAACCGGAATCTGCTCCGGAGAAGGTGGCATGTTACCACAAGAACAGGAAAACAATACTAAATATTTCTATGAATTAGCATCGGCCCAATTTGGGTTTTCCTGGGACAAACTAGATAAAGTACAGGCCTTTCATTTTAAAGGGGGTCAAGGTGCCAAAACAGGTACAGGAGGTCACCTCCCTGGTAATAAGGTAAGTAAAGAAATTGCTGAAGTTCGTGGGTTAAAGGAAGGAGAAACAGCCATTTCCCCAGCAACCTTTCCCGATTTTCACGGTGTGCAAGACTTTCGGGATTTTGCCGAAAAAGTAAGAGAGAGAACCGGAGGAATCCCCGTTGGTTTTAAAATTGCCGCTAGTCACATAGAAAAGGACATTCAATTTGCGTTGGATGTAGGTGTAGATTATATCATTTTAGATGGAAGAGGTGGTGGAACGGGTTCTGCCCCTACCATTTTACGGGATAATATTAACGTCCCCACGATTCCGGCACTAGCCCGAGCCCGAAAATACCTAGACAAGGTAGGAGCAACCAATGTTACCTTAGTAATAACGGGAGGACTACGTATTGCCGAAGATTTTGCCAAAGCATTAATGTTAGGAGCAGATGCTATCGCTGTTTCAAACTCAGCACTTCAAGCCATTGGTTGTCTTGGAATGAGAGCTTGTGGTACTAACAATTGTCCAGTAGGTATTGCAACCCAAAAAGAATCCCTGCGAAGCAGGCTTATTATAAATTCTTCGGCCAAACAACTACACAATTATTTTGATGCTACCAATAATTTGATAAGGGTAATCGCAAGAGCTTGCGGTTATGACGACATTTCAAAATTTAACCACAATGATCTATCCACTTTTAGCACAGACATGCATAAGTTAAGTGGGATTAATTACGCTGGATTGATATCCTAATCTTATGGAAGAAATAACACATAAAGCCGCTCAATATCTGGCTACCGCCGCTATTAGTTTTTTAGAAAAAAAAGAGGACGATAGTCATACTAATTTGGGTTGGTATAGTGACTCCACTTCTTTACGCACCCATCCCTTGCTTTTAGATGGACTCATGCTAGCTTTCAACTATAATACGTTTTCATTGGAATGGATCCTTAAAGGAAACGTATTGGATCAATTGAAACTATCCGGCACATCACATTCCGATATCGTTGCATGGATCTCCAGCACAAGCATGCAAAGAAACATCACTAAAAAATATGAGTATCGCCTTCATTATGACCTCCCCTATGATACGATTACTGACGATTATATTTTTGAAGTGACTGATGCAGATCGACTTCAGTGGTTAATAAAGAACAGAACAATGGCTCAAGAGGCCATTGCACGTACATTAGAAGTACACCATTTGGATTCAGACATTAGAATCTGGCCACATCATTTTGACACAGGTGCTTTCGTTTCGGTTGATGCTAACCGCTCAATAGGTTTCGGAATGGCCATGCCAGATACCATGATCAATGACTTTTACTATTATGTTAGTGGATATCGAGGCCATGATTTTATAGACCCTGCTTCCTTCGAAACACCCTCCATGGGAACCGTTTATTCCGAAGGATGGAAAGGAATTGCCCAATCCGTTTCTGGACTCGATAAAGAGACAGCTTTTGCTTTTTTAAACGAGGCCATCACCCTGTACAAAAACAACAACTAAAATGAACACATTTCAGTTATTCATAGGAATTATAACACTAGCTGCCATATTGAGTATTATAAACCGAAAATTGCTCAAATTACCAGATACCATTGGGGTTATGATCCTTGCCATAATAACTGCGTTGGGTTTTGGAGCCTACTCATTTGTTGACAAAGAGTCCTTTCTAAATGCATGTCGCGTGGTAGAGCAAATAGACTTCAAAGCCATTGTTTTTGATTTTCTATTAGGGTTTTTACTTTTTGCAGGATCCATACATGTGAGCCTACCGGGATTGTTAAAAGAGCGTGGTCCGGTTATTACATATGCCTCTTTTGGGGTTGTTTTATCCACATTTCTAATTGGTACCGCCATCTATTTTGTAGGCTCCCTGCTTTCCGTAGAAATAAGTTACCTCTATAGCCTTGTTTTTGGCGCCCTTATTTCGCCTACAGATCCCGTAGCCGTTTTGGCACTCCTTAAAAAAGCAGGTGCTCCAAAGGATATGGAAATAAAAATTGTTGGGGAATCCTTGTTTAATGACGGCGTAGGTATTGTCGTTTTTCTATCGATCTTATCCCTGGCTACAATGATGAACGAGTTTGAAATTTCTCATATTGCCGAGGAATTTGCCCTAGAAGCAGGAGGAGGACTACTCATGGGAGCCGTATTGGGTGTTATAGGAAATAAATTAATCGCCTCACTGCGCAAACAACCCGTAATTGCCGTTCATGTTTCACTGGCCATCGTTATGGGAGGATATAGTTTGGCTTCATTACTACATGTCTCAGGAGCCTTAGCAATGGTGGTAGCAGGATTGATGATAGGACACGGATTGCACAAAGAAACAGCCTGCAAAGAGTTACAAAGTCACATGAATATTTTCTGGAAAGTGATTGACGAAATATTCAATTCGGTGTTGTTCGTTCTTATAGGTCTGGAAGTGATTGCGCTCAATGTAACCACGGATTATGTTATTTTAGGTCTTTCAGCTATTGTTATTGTTCTTGTATCTCGTTTTATTTCAGTAGTTATTGCAAACGGACTATTACGAAAAAGTCATCGCTCCAAAATAAAGCAAATGTATATATTAACTTGGGCGGGGTTGCGAGGTGGAATTTCCATCGCTTTGGCACTCACACTACCGCCTGGTGAAATAAGGGACGCGTTACTATTTGCCACTTATGTAGTGGTTATATTCTCAATTATTGTACAAGGATTAACCATTGAAAAGGTAGTCTCCAAATTTCTCAAATAACTGAAAAAATTAATTTATTGTAAGCAACATGGCCGAAACAAAAAAAGTCTGGTATAAAGTTTTAGATAACAAAAAAGAGCTTCCCGAAGGAAGGGTAAAAACAGTTACCGCTGCTCATCAAGGTATCTGTCTCACACATTTTGAAGGTAAATTTTCAGCGCTTGACAATAAATGTCCGCATCAAGGTGGTCCTTTGGGAGAAGGGTCTATTGAAAATGGAATGCTTCGTTGCCCATGGCACGGTTGGGACTTTCACCCCTGCACAGGGTTACCTCCTGGCGGATTTGATGATGGCGTACAAACCTTTGAAGTTAAGGAAGAAGGCGATTCGGTTTTTATTGCACTGGAAGAAGAAATGCCTCATGTAGAGACCATTTCAGATGTGATGATGGAAACAATGGTCAATTGGGGAGTAAATACAGTCTTCGGAATGGTGGGCCATAGTAATTTAGGTGTCGCAGACGCCATGCGCAGATTAGAAAAACAAGGAAAGCTACAATATTTCGGAATACGGCATGAAGGAGCCGCCGCATTTGCCGCTTCTGGTTATGCCAAGCTCACGGGAAAACCTGCCGCCTGCTTTGGTATTGCAGGACCCGGATCCACTAATATGTTTACTGGTATGTGGGATGCCAAAGTGGACAGAGCTCCTTTATTAGCACTTTCTGGTCAAGTAGACACCCACGTTTTAGGAACTGGAGCCTTTCAGGAAGTAGACTTAGTAAGAGCATTTCAAACTGTAGCAGAATTCAATCATTCGGTTCAAGAACACTCTAGGCATAGTGAAATGATGTCCCTTGCCATTAAAAGTGCCTTACTCAAACGAGATGTTTCTCATATCACCTTCCCGGACGAAGTAGCATTTACTGCTAAACCGGCCGATGAAAAAGCACAAACTCCAGAAGGAAGAATTACTCCAATGAATATTTCTCCACCAAAACAGATGTTGGATAAAGCGGTGGGTATGATCGCAAAATCCAAGCGCCCAACTATCATTGTGGGTCATGGTGCTCGTTTTCAGATGGAGAGTATTATTTCTTTTGCTGAAAAATTAAATTGCCCCGTAATAACCACCTTTAAAGGAAAAGGACTTATCCCAGATGCACACGAATTAGGCTGTGGTGTTTTAGGCCGTAGTGGAACGCCCATTGCTTCTTGGTTTATGAATGAAAGTGATCTCTTGATTGTATTTGGAGCTTCCTTTTCTAACCACACTGGTATTACCCCTAAAAAACCATTGATTCAAATTGATTTTGATCCTATGGCCTTAAGTAAGTTTCATAAGATCGATGCCGCTTTATGGGGTGAAATATCCGAAACGCTATCGCTTATAGAAGATGCCTCTACTGGAAATATAAACACTATTGATCAACGTGGTGAAATAGCCGAAAGATGGTCTATATGGCGTGAAGAAAAAGAGAGTAGACTTAAAGATCAAGGAGCGAAAGGATTGAGTTCAATTGCTGTCTTTGATGTCATGAATAAGATCACACCAGCAAATGCTGTTATCGCAGTTGACGTGGGGAATAACACCTATTCATTTGGACGTTATTTTGAACCAAAAAATCAATCCATACTTATGTCTGGCTATTTAGGCTCTATTGGCTTTGCCCTACCCGCTGCCATGGGAGCTTGGGCAGCACAAGGAAATGAGCGTCCCATTTGGTCTGTATCCGGTGATGGAGGTCTAGGACAATATTTGGGTGAACTCATGACATTGGTTAAATACAACATGAAAATCAAACACGTACTTATCAATAATTCGGAGCTTGGGAAAATTTCCAAGGAGCAGCGTGCCGCAGAAGTTGATGTTTGGCAAACTAGCCTTCACAATCCCAATTTCGCAGATTTCGCAAACAATTGTGGCGCTCTAGGTATTCGAGTTGAACATGCCAGTGAATTGGAAGCAGCCATGATTAAATTGCGGGATCATGATGGTCCAGCCTTATTAGACATTGTATGTGACGTAAACCTTATATAATATGATCATTATCATCAATATATTCATGGGCATTCTGACCGTTTATTTTGGGTTGGGGCTTCTTTTTAGCATCTACTTTGTGATAAAAGGCGCTCCCAAAATTGATCCACTTATGGCAGATAGCAAATTTAAAGTCCGGCTTTTATTAGCTCCAGGAGCCATTGCCACTTGGCCATTTTTAGTCCGCAATTTAACTAGATCTAAAAAGAAATGATATGACCTTAGGGCTGTTGAAAACACATACATATATCTGGTTGGCGATGATTATCGTTATTCCAGTATTGCTGTTTTTTTCTATTCGGAATTTGGACTTTTCGACTCCTAAACAGGAGGTTTTCTATGGAAGTAATGTAGTAGGAGAACCATTGGCCGCTGGAGAAAATGAGTTTATAAAGGCAATTGTATATAAAGACGATACATCCAAACTCATGTTAGAAGTTGTTCTGAAGACTACGTTAAAAAACTCATCTGCTCTTGTTATTCCAATTACCGAAAATGGAGATGAGGCTTCTATAGGTCAAGTATCTGATAAAGGAGTCTATACTTTTATATTAGAGAAAAAACCCAAGAGTCTTTCTCTAAAGGATGCACTTAAAGATGAATATATAACCACAATTCCGTTGTAATGGGTTTAGACTATCAATTAGTACTTTGGAACAAGCATAAAAAGAAATACGACAGGACTATTCTTGTAGGTATGCTTCTTTACATTTTACTGTTTGCAGGATTCACCTTTGGCTTCAATCCTGAGACGACGATAGAAACACTAGTGATTCGATCCTTTGGCTCTTTGGCTATTATCATGCTTCATATTATCTTAGCAATAGGTCCATTGTCCCGTATAGATTCGCGATTTATGCCATTGCTCTATAACCGAAGACATTTAGGCGTAAGCATGTTTATTGCTGCCTTAATTCATGGCGGGTTTTCCATCTTCCAGTTTCACGCACTGGGCGATACCAACCCCATATATTCCATTTTTACTTCAAATATGGATTACGGGTCTCTCACTAATTTTCCATTTCAAGTATTAGGCTTTCTGGCCTTACTTATTCTATTTGTCATGGCTGCAACCAGTCATGATTTTTACCTAAAAAACCTTTCAGCAAAAACGTGGAAACGCTTGCACATGATGGTTTATTTGGCATATGCTCTAATTATTCTACATGTGTTCTTAGGAGCCTTTCAGCAAGAAACTTCTCTTTTCACTACGAGCCTCTTAATTGTAGGCTTTTTCACCATTGCCTTCCTTCATCTAAAAAGTGGATTTAAAGAAATTAAAAAAGATGCAAAAACGCACGAAACGGACAGTCAAGGTTGGTTGCGAGTGTGTGACGTTTCAGAAATTGAAGAAACACGAGCAAAAATATTTACAGTAGCCAACGAGCGTGTTGCTATTTTCAAACATGAGGGAAAACTCTCTGCTATTCACAACGTCTGTAAACATCAAGGTGGGCCTTTGGGAGAAGGTAAAATTATAGACGGATGCATCACATGCCCTTGGCATGGATATCAATATCTACCACACAATGGACAATCACCACCGCCTTTTACTGAAAAAGTTGCAACCTATGAGTTAAAGCTGATAGCCTCAAATGTATATATCAACCCTACGCCTTTTGAAGAAGGTACCGAAGTAACACCAACATCTATTGATCATGAATAAGAACGATGAATTTTACGTAGGTTATTTGGATGAAGTTGGCCCAACTACCCGAAAAAAGTTAAAACGATTTGTTATCATCGCATTGCTTTTTATAGTTGTTGGCGCAAGCGTTTTTGCGCTAACTCAAAAACCCTTTGATAATAGTACATTTGAATTGACCAGTGAGACGAAAATAACTGGTGTCTATCACGAAATGCCTTATCCCATGTTAAGAGTGGATTTGGGAAATGGAATTTATAAGAACATTTTACTGCTCGGGTTTGGCAAACTAAGTGTCAACCCATACTTGGAAGAAATACGATCTGAAGTGGATGATATATCCAACAAAACGGTTACCATTGAAGGCAACCTGATTTATTATAATGGCAAGACCCTCCTTCAAATTACTAGTTCCGAAAAAATACATCTTGAGGATGTAAAGGATACTCCTATCAATTCGGAAAAAGGCATGGGTGCAATGACGTTTGAAGGTGAGATTATTGACCCAAAATGTTATTTTGGTGTTATGAAACCGGGAAAAGGAAAAATTCACCGTAGTTGTGCCATTCGTTGTATTTCTGGCGGAATTCCACCAGTACTAGCTACTAGTGATAACAATGATATTGCGACCTACTTTTTGCTTACCGATTTGGATGGAGAACCTATTAACGAATCTATCTTAGAGCATATAGGAAAGCCTTCAAAAATCTCGGGAGAGGTTGAAAGATTAGACGACTGGCACATACTTAAAATTGACCCTTCTAGCATAATAGCTAACGGAAAAACCTCGGTCATTTATTAGATCTGTGTCCAAAAACTTGGTCTCTATTTATAAAAATGTACTTCCATATCTTTTAGATTATGTATCTTTTGTTCATAAAAAAAGCTTATGAAAAATATAAAATCATTAATCATCTTGGCAGCAATGGCATTTTTCGTGTCCTGTTCCAACTCAAGCGATGATACAGTAACTCCCCCCGTTGATAGAAGTTTAGAGCTTATTGGAAATTGGGACGCAATAGGATACACTATTGAAGGAAACACAACAACAATTATTAACTCGGACGAATCGTTCGTTACAATATTTGAAGGAATTGGTTTTGAAATGAACCATTTTCTTTCATTTTCGGATGGTCCTAGGACATTTTCAAATCAAGGCGACTATCGATTAGAAGTGGTATCGCTTGATCCGGATGGCGTGCCTTCTACTCAATTGTTTTTCATTCCTGTTGCCGAAGACGGTTCTTGGGAGTTTAATAACACGAACAACACGCTCACTTTTATGGAGAATGGAGAAGAAAGAATTGTGACAATTCTAGAATTATCTCCAACTACCTTAAAGTTCAGAACCAATATAGATACGACCGTGATTAATGGAAACACTCAAGTGACTACCTCTGCCTTTGAAATTTATACCTATGCATGGGCTGGCAATTAAAAAAATAATTTGATACAACAAAAAGCCCGGTCATATGACCGGGCTTTTTGTTATGATAGTATTGAAAAGAAATCTATTTTTCTATGACTTCTTCTACCTCTTTCACCACTTTGCGTTTTATATGAGCACCTTCTTCTTTTAGAGCATCCACTTGCGCTCTTACTTCTTCTTCAGTTCCAGAAAATGTTTTAGTTTCAGTGTCAACCACTCCGTCTTTCGTTGTAGTAATAGTTACATTAGCAACGGTAAGGTCACCTTCATTTGACATTTCTACCTTTACTTCTTTAGAAATTTCTTCGGTAACATCTTTAACAACATTACCTGTGATCATTGTTTTGGTTCCGTCTTCAGAAATAAACATCATTTCCTGACCTTCTTCTGCAACCGCAGTTTCAGAACTATGTCCATCTCCCAAGATAGGCGCAATCACAAGTCCAACAAGACAGGTCAACTTAATAAGGATATTCATTGAAGGCCCTGAGGTGTCTTTGAACGGATCACCTACCGTATCGCCAGTAACTGCCGCTTTATGCGCTTCACTGCCTTTAAAAGTCATTTCACCATCAATGACAACGCCTGCTTCAAAAGATTTTTTTGCATTATCCCATGCACCACCAGCATTGTTTTGGAAAATAGCCCACATTACTCCGCTCACACACACTCCGGCCATATAACCACCTAAGGCTTCAGCCTTAAATACTAATCCAATAATTATTGGAGTAATAATGGTTAATAAACCAGGTAAGATCATTTCTTTAAGTGCAGCTTTGGTAGAAATATCTACACACTTTGCATATTCTGGAGTTCCAGTCCCTTCCATAATACCAGGGATCTCACGGAACTGGCGACGTACCTCCTGAACCATTTCCATCGCAGCTTTTCCAACAGATTTCATAGCCATTGCCGAAAATACTACTGGAATCATACCCCCTACAAACAACATTGCTAACACATCTGCTTTAAAGATGTTGATACCGTCAATTCCAGTAAATGTCACATATGCGGCAAATAATGCCAAGGCTGTTAACGCGGCAGAAGCAATAGCGAAACCTTTACCTACTGCTGCGGTCGTGTTTCCTACAGAGTCTAAAATATCTGTACGCTGACGAACTTGTTCGTCCAATTCACTCATTTCAGCCACACCACCTGCATTATCTGCAATAGGTCCAAAAGCGTCAATCGCTAACTGCATAGCCGTAGTGGCCATCATAGCAGAGGCCGCTAAAGCAACTCCATAGAAACCTGCGAATTCATAAGAACCATAAATGGCTGCAGCAAAAAGTAGTACTGACCAAAAAGTAGATTTCATACCTACTGCTAATCCAGCAATAATATTGGTAGCTGCTCCTGTAGATGAATTTTTAACAATATCCATCACCGGTTTTTTACCTAAACTAGTATAGTATGCAGTTACAAAGGAGATCAAAGCTCCCACTGCCAATCCAATACATGCGGCATAAAATACATTGATAGACGCCACGTCTTTGGTTCCTTCTCCGAAGAAACTCATTTGCATTGTTTCAGGTAGCATCCAATCGATCAAGAAATAACTGGCAATCAATGTTAATACAATGGCAGCCCAGTTACCCATGTCCAATGCTTTTTGAACCTGTGGTTCTTTAGCATCATTATTTTTAATTTTCACAAGAAATGTTCCAATAATAGATGCCAAGATACCTACACCTGCAATCACGATAGGCAGTAGAATAGGCCCCATATTATTAAAGGAATCTGTAAATTGATTAGCAACAGACATGTCACGAATCACGTAATTACCCAATACCATAGCCGCTAAAACAGTCGCCACATAAGAACCAAAAAGATCGGCACCCATACCGGCTACATCTCCTACATTATCTCCTACATTATCTGCAATAGTTGCGGGGTTACGAGGGTCATCTTCGGGAATACCTGCTTCCACTTTACCTACAAGGTCAGCGCCCACATCGGCTGCTTTTGTGTAAATACCACCGCCCACACGTGCAAACAAGGCGATACTTTCAGCTCCTAAAGAGAAACCGGCTAATGCCTCAAGGACTACGGTCATATTATCATAAAAACTTCCTTCTCCGCCCATAAATTGGCCAGTAAAGAATAAAAAGAACAAACTAAGTCCAAGCACTGCCAATCCGGCAACACCTAGTCCCATTACTGTACCACCGCCAAAAGACACTTTAAGTGCCTGAGGTAAACTAGTTTTGGCCGCTTCTGCCGTACGGGCATTAGCCTCGGTTGCTACACGCATTCCAATGTTTCCAGCTAGTGCAGAAAAGACAGCACCAATAACAAATGCTGGTACGATCATCCAACTTGTTGATTCAACCAAGATCGAGACTATATAAAGCAATACCGCAGCGAATACAGCAAATATTAATAGTAATCTGTATTCGGCATTAAGAAAGGCTAGTGCACCTTCTTTAATACTTTTTGAAATAAATTGCATGCGTTCACTTCCCGGACTCTGCTTTTTTACCCAGTTCATCTTAACTAGCATAAAAAGAAGCCCTATAATGGATAGTGCTATTGGTACATAGATAATGTTCTGTTCCATAGATTAGTTATTTAAATATCAGTTCAAATTTGCGTCTGCAAAAGTATGAAAATAGGTTGGGATACAAAATAATAATATCGGTCGATATTAAAACGTAAAGCCAAAAATTCCAGTTATGCCAAAGTTTCGGGCATCGGGGCTATCTAGATAGTTACCTCGGAAGTTGAAATCTAATCGAAAGACTCTAAAAATATTACCCACTCCAACGCTCCATTCCCAATACACCTCGTCGGGCGCGGCATATGCAAAGTAACGAGGATCATCAGGGAATTGCGAAAATGGATTTAGGGCGCGATTTCCGTCCGAGACCTCCCCATATATGGCTCTAAAACCAATCACTTCTCGCAAATTTAAGTCGCGAAGCCCTGGAATACGAGAGAGAACTCGACCCCCAAAATCATGTTGTAAATGCAGAGATGCATAGGTGTCGCTTACAAATTCATAGAAATCCAGCTGTGTAAAGGTATTATAGATACTAAAAGGTGTTTGATTCCCAGGAATTGGGCTAAGCAGCCCTAAAGGAACATCACCTATGATTTTACCAACTTCAATAGTAGTAAAGGTTCGTCCCAAACCTCCAATATTCCAAGGTTGGGTATATAAAGCTTGTATTTTCTGGTAGTCAAAATCTCCACCCAAAGTTCCTTTGAGTCCTGCTGTATATCCTACAAAAAATGTTGGGTATGCGCCCGCATTAATTAGCGTACGCTCTACTCCATATCCAGAAGTTTTAATCCCAGGGGTATAGGTAAGACTAAACTCAATTTCTGGCTGCTGAATTTCGCTTTGTAACACGCCATCATCATCCAAGTAATCCAAACTAAATGTTTCGGTAGCAGATCTTAGCGTTCGATACGAACCGGTTACTCTTGTTACAAGGCTCTTAATGGGCTCTAACTGAAACCCTATCGTACTTAAATTAATATTGGTAAGTCTATCATTGGCTCCTACCGAGACCAGAGAAGATGATGCCAGATTTCTCCCCAATACATCATTACTTGTTGTTAAACTAGCCCCAGTTTGTTCAACATCTCGCCGGTTTCCACCGAAGATGGTGAGTCTTGATTTTCGATCGAGTAGCCATTTTCCAGAAATTCCGTATTTAAATTTATTGTCTTTAAATCCATACGCTCCAAACCCTTCAATACGCCATTGATCGTTTTGACTAAAATAAGTTCTCCCTCCGAGGCGAATTCTAAGTCCTTCGGCTTCATTAAATCCAAAAACAGAAAAAACAGGTCCAAAATCAAAATTATTAATTTGGTAATACCCTGAAGCCAGTGTGGCTCCTATATTATAGAGCGCCTTAAATCTGGGAAGGTTCTTTAAGGTGTCCAGCATTTGATATACCCCTTTTTCATCCTTATTCAAAGACTCCATACGTCTTTCTTCCCAAAAATCATCGGGTCGGTTATAGATTTCAAATTGATACGGATCTATCTGTTCATTATAGAATTTTTTCTCTTTCGCAATATCGAAGGCATAATTGTCGTAAAGTGTGGTTCGTTTACCATAAACACCTCGTGCATCTTCTTTTTTCCTAAAGCTAAAATCACTTAAAAAATAATCACGGGTAATTAGAAAGATAGAGTCGTTTAGCACTTCAAATTCTTGTTCGATATATACTTCCCGGACCCAGTTTACGTTGGCACTTTTAGTGGCCTGAAGATTGATTTCTTTAATAGCCCAAGTGGTATCATTTACCCAGAAATCCCCCTTAAACGTAAGTTCATTCTTTCTTCTTGGGTAGTATACAATATTGTAGCACCATTTATTATCTCTATAGGCGCTATCCAACAGCACATAATTATAGACATCTATTCCCGTTCTTGACAAAGGACTTGTAAATGCCTTATCAAAGAATTTTAGGTAATTATCGTATACATCATAATCACTATATAAATCTTTTACAAAAGCAATTAAGGTTTGATTGTTTTCGAACCCTGAGTTCTTATTTCCTTCCAGAATTTCCTTTTCCTCGTTAAGGAGATTGTCGCCATATACTTTAGAAATGGCTTCATTAATAAAAATTGGCAGGTAGGTGTTTCCAGTAATACGGGAAGTATCGATTTGATCCCAGACAAATTCCATTCCCTTAAAAATCTTACTTTTAATAAGTCCAGAGTCAATGGTATTAAGGTCAAATTCAAGCTTTTCGTATTTATCATACTCATATTGTTTGAATTTTTTAACTCCGTTTTCTCGGCGATTTTCCCATATTTTTCTCAATATGTCAATTGCTGGATTGTTCTTTTTTGATTGTTTCCCGCTATACACAACCACCTCATCTAGGGAAGACGCTTCTTCCTTCAGAGTTACTTCTAAATTGTAGGAGGCGCGTTTGGTTAACGTCAATTGGGTATCGCCATACCCAATGAATGAGAAGATAACTTCCGTGTAATTGGCATCACTTTCTAGGTAAAACCTTCCATTTTCATTAGTGATAGTGCCTTCATTTGAATCTTTAAAGATCACGTTCGCAAAAGCTACAGGCTCTCCAAAATTGTCCTTAACCGTTCCGCTTATTTTGGTTTGACCCAGCACCAGCGACGCGCATAACAAAGATAATAAGAGTATATAATGCTTCATAGCAATAATAGGCATTGATAGATTTGGTAACGGATAATTTTAGAAAAAAGTACGCAATAAAAAACTACTTATACATCACTTTTTTCACAGCCTTAACAACATCATTGCTGTTCGGAAGCCATTCCGCTAGTAACACTGGAGAATAAGGTGCGGGTGTGTCTCCTGTGTTTAATTTAATAATAGGCGCATCTAGATAATCAAATGCTTGTTCTTGTACTTGATATGTGATTTCGGTCGCAATATTTCCAAAAGGCCAAGCCTCTTCTAGAATAACAAGTCGATTTGTCTTTTTAACCGAGTCAATAATCGTTTTATGGTCTAATGGTCTGACCGTTCGTAGATCAATGATCTCACAGTCAACACCTTCTTTAGCTAACTCTTCAGCTGCTTTATATGCTTCTTTAATAATCTTACCGAAAGAAACAATAGTAACATCATTTCCTGAGCGCTTAATTTCCGCCACTCCAATAGGAATGAGATACTCTCCCTCTGGCACTTCCCCCTTATCGCCATACATTTGCTCACTCTCCATAAAGATCACCGGGTCATCATCACGTATCGCGCTTTTCAACAATCCTTTGGCATCTTTGGGATTACTAGGCACAATTACCTTCAGCCCTGGGCAGTTCGCAAACCAGCTCTCAAACGCTTGAGAATGTGTGGCCGCTAATTGTCCTGCAGAAGCCGTTGGGCCTCTAAAAACTATAGGAATATTAAATTGACCACCACTCATTTGCCGCATTTTCGCAGCATTATTAATAATTTGATCAATACCAACCAATGAAAAGTTAAATGTCATGAATTCAATAATAGGTCGATTACCGTTCATGGCAGAACCTATGCCAATTCCGCTAAACCCTAATTCTGAAATAGGCGTATCAATCACCCTATCAGCTCCAAACTCATCCAACATTCCTTTACTGGCTTTGTACGCTCCGTTATACTCGGCAACTTCCTCACCCATTAAATAAATGCTTTCATCGCGTCGCATTTCTTCACTCATTGCTTCGCATACAGCTTCTCTAAATTGTATCGTTCTCATATATGTCTTTCAAATTTTTAATTCTGAAAAAAAACAGAACCCCTACAAAAACCATAGGAAAAGCAAAAATAGCATTATTTATATGTGAGTGAATATTTTTTCCGAAGATTTAACGGAAATTTATTATGCACGCATAATAAAAATTTTGAAATATATCCGTACCTTTGGAACCCAAAAATTTCACAACTCAAAATAATATTCTATAATGAAAATATTAGTGTGTATTAGTCACGTACCAGACACTACTTCAAAAATCAATTTTACCGACGGCGATACTAAGTTTGACACAAACGGCGTGCAATTTGTGATCAATCCAAATGACGAATTTGGACTTACACGGGCCATGTGGTTCAAAGAAAAACAAGGCGCTACTGTACACGTGGTTAATGTAGGAGGTGCAGAAACCGAACCTACGCTTCGTAAGGCGCTAGCCATAGGGGCAGACGAGGCCATTAGGGTTAACGCAACGGCAACCGACGGTTTTTTTGTAGCAAAACAACTGGCTCATATAGTACAAGAAGGGGGTTACGATCTAGTAATTGGTGGTAGAGAATCCATTGATTACAATGGAGGAATGGTTCCCGGAATGCTATCAAAATTAATAGGGGCAAATTTTATTAATACCTGCATCCAATTAGACATTGACGGCACAACAGCCACAGCCACCCGCGAGATTGATGGTGGTAAAGAAACGGTAAGTACAAATCTCCCACTTGTGGTAGGAGGACAAAAAGGCCTTGTGGCAGAAAGCGACCTTCGTATTCCCAATATGAGAGGAATCATGCAAGCTCGTTCTAAGCCTTTACATGTTAAAGAGGCCATAGATGCTGCCCATGAAACAGCAACAATTCAGTTTGAAAAACCCGCCGCAAGAGGCGCCGTTACATTGGTTGGTTCTGTGGACGAACTGATCAACCTTTTACATAACGAAGCAAAAGTTATCTAACACACTCCAAAAGAAAAAATATGTCAGTTTTAGTATATACAGAATCTGAAGAAGGAAAATATAAAAAGATTGCTTTTGAAGCAGTTTCTTATGCCAAAGGCATTGCAGATATGATGGGCTCCTCGGTAACAGCTGTTGCCATTAATGGTGGAGATGCCAGTGAATTAGGAAAATATGGAGCCTCTAAAGTTTTGGAAGTTTCAAATGACTCTTTACAAACATTTAATGCCGAATCCTATGCAGATATAGTTTCCGAAGCCGCCAGCAAAGAAAGTGCAGATGTGGTTGTAGTTTCTACCAGTGCAAACAGTAAGTTCATGGCGCCATTATTGGCCATAAACCTAAATGCTGGTTATGTAACCAATGTTACCGAATTACCCCTATCTGCGTCGCCATTTAACGTAAAGTCTAACGTATTTACCAATAAAGCCTTCGCTGTTACCGAAATAAAAACAACGACCAAATTGATTGGTTTGTCTAAAAATGCTTTCGGTTTGAAAGAAAATGAAACCTCTGTAACCAGCGAGGCATTTTCTCCGCAAATAACATCAAGTGGTTCGGTAGAAGTAGTATCTACAGACAAAGCTACCGATAAGGTCACTATTGCAGACGCAGAGATCGTTGTTTCTGGTGGTCGTGGATTAAAAGGACCGGAAAACTGGGGAATGATAGAAGAATTGGCCGACACATTAGGTGCTGCCACGGCTTGTTCAAAACCAGTAAGTGATATGGGCTGGAGACCTCATAGTGAGCATGTAGGGCAGACTGGAAAACCAGTGGCGTCTAATTTATATATCGCCATCGGAATTTCTGGTGCTATACAGCATTTGGCCGGAATTAATTCTTCCAAAGTGAAGGTGGTAATAAACAGTGACCCTGAAGCGCCATTCTTTAAAGCCGCAGATTATGGTATCGTAGGAGATGCTTTCGAAGTTGTCCCTCAGCTCAATGAAAAATTAAAGGAGTTTAAGGCGCAAAACGCATAAATTTTTATTACTTTGTGCCTTAGAAAAAGGGCTGTTTAAAAAAGGCAACGTCCTTATTTTAAACAGCTTTTTTTATTCTTTTTATGAGTTTAGTTAGACTTAATATCAAAGGGATTTCATACAGTCAAACTCAAAATGGGGCGTATGCTTTAATTTTGAGCGAAGTAGATGGTGACAGAAAACTCCCTATCGTTATTGGTGCATTTGAGGCGCAGTCTATTGCTATTGCCTTAGAAAAGGAGATTAGACCTCCTCGCCCACTTACCCATGACCTCTTCAAAAATTTTTCGGATCGATTTGAAATTGTTGTTAAGCAAGTGATTATCCACAAATTAGTGGATGGTGTCTTCTACTCAAGTATTATCTGCGAGCGAGATAAAATAGAAGAAATTATTGATGCTAGAACCAGTGATGCCATTGCATTAGCTCTACGATTTAAAGCTCCTATATTTACCTATAAGAATATTTTGGACAAAGCCGGTATTTTCCTGAAAACCAGCCCTTCTAAGAAAGATTCATCTGAGGAAGAAGAAGTCGTTCTAGAAGCACTCATTAGTGGAGAAGATAAGGAATCTGTCCAACCTTCAGGAGAAGACTATAGCAAACACAGCTTGAAAGAACTGAATGATATGTTAGATCAGGCAGTAGCCGATGAAAACTATGAAAAAGCTGCTCGAATTCGAGACGAAATTTCTAAAAAAGAACAATAAGCTTATGCGACATCTTCTACTATTAGTGAGCATATTATCCGTGCATGCCTTTGGTTTCGGTCAAACGGTTGAAAAGGATTGGCAATTTTCTGGAATTGAGGATGCAAATGGTCAATCACTTTTTGAGATTAACACTGAAACAGATTTCATTAAATTTGAGAAAGGTGCTTTTGAATATGCACTTGAAGCTAAAGACAATCTGAAAGCGGCAGGAAATTATTTATATCAGAATAACCTACTTGTTCTTTTCTACACCCAACCTTCGGACACAATAAGACATTATCGCATTAACGAAATTACAGACAGCACCTTGGTGTTTTCTGAAAACAATGTTCAATATTCTTTCAAAGAACAAAAGGAAACGGAAGTCACAGCTGCGGCTAACACAGAAACAACAGAAGATGTTGCCTCTATTACGCCCAGTCAAGGTTTCTCTATGAATAGCCTATGGCGTGGTGTTCTGGGCATGTTCACCTTGCTATGCATCGCTTTTTTATTTAGCGCTAACCGAAAAGCCATTAACTGGCGAACCGTGAGCGTTGGATTAGGTTTCCAGTTACTTATTGCCGTTGGAGTCTTAAAAGTACCCGCTATCAAGTGGGTCTTTGAATCTATAGGAAAAATATTTATTGCCATTCTTGATTATACAAAGGCAGGAAGTCAGTTTCTATTTGAAGGACTTGTAGTAGACATGGACACCTTTGGATTTATTTTTGCCTTTCAGGTTCTCCCTACCATTATCTTCTTCTCTGCATTAACATCGGTACTATACTACTTAGGCATTATTCAGTTTGTTGTAAAAGCCTTTGGTTTGGTACTTTCAAAATTGCTCAAAATATCCGGAGCAGAAAGTTTGAGTGTTGCCGGAAATATCTTTTTAGGGCAAACGGAAGCACCGCTTTTGATCAAAGCCTATTTAGAAAAAATGACCAAGTCTGAAATGCTCTTGGTGATGATTGGTGGTATGGCCACAGTGGCAGGAGCTGTATTGGCAGCATATATTGGATTTTTAGGAGGAGATGACCCTGAACTACAGCTAATTTTTGCCAAGCACTTGTTGGCTGCTTCTGTAATGGCAGCACCTGGCGCCATTGTCATTTCAAAAATGTTGTTTCCTGAAACAGAGAAGATCAATACCGATGTAAAAGTTTCTTCGGAAAAAATTGGTTCCAATTTTCTCGATGCTATTGCAAATGGGACTACCGAAGGTCTAAAACTTGCCGTTAATGTAGGCGCTATGTTGCTTGTCTTTATTGCATTTATTGCGATGTTTAATGGCATTCTAGATTTGTTAGGCGGCCTCACCTCTATTAATGATTGGGTCGCGGCCAATACCGCTTACGACAAATTATCATTAGAATTCCTCTTGGGCTATGCCTTGGCACCCCTAATGTGGCTTATAGGCGTTGCCGAAGAAGACATGACCTTGATGGGACAGTTGTTAGGAATTAAATTAGTAGCGAGCGAATTTATTGGCTATGGACAACTGGCAGAACTTAAAAATGCAGGAAATGCCACCCATCTTCAGTTTGAAAAATCGATCATTATGGCTACTTATATGCTATGCGGGTTTGCCAACTTTGCCTCCATTGGAATACAAATAGGAGGTATTGGATCTTTGGCTCCTGGACAACGAGTGACGCTTTCCAAGTTTGGTATGAGAGCCTTGTTGGGCGGAACTATAGCATCGCTAATTTCTGCTACCATAGCAGGAATGATTATTGGTTAATAACTATTGACAAAATAACGTGTCGTGTGTATAAAGTAAAATCACTTTTTTTTATTTTTCACATCTAAAATTCCAGCGAAAGAATATGAAGCAATATCACGACCTCATAAAGCACGTACTTGAAAACGGAGCGGAGAAACACGATAGAACCGGAACCGGAACCAAAAGTGTATTTGGATACCAAATGCGATTTGATTTAAGTGAAGGTTTCCCGATGGTTACTACCAAAAAACTACATTTAAAATCGATCATTTATGAGCTCCTATGGTTCTTAAATGGAGATACCAACATCAAATACCTTCAGGAAAATGGAGTTCGTATTTGGAATGAGTGGGCCGATGAAAACGGCGATCTTGGACCTGTATATGGACATCAATGGCGTAATTGGAATAGTGAAGAAATTGATCAAATTTCAGAAATCATTCACACCTTAAAAAACAATCCGGACAGTAGACGCATGTTAGTAAGTGCTTGGAACCCCAGTGTAATGCCGGACACCAGTAAGCCATTTAGTGAAAATGTAGCCAATGGCAAAGCCGCCCTGCCGCCCTGTCATGCTTTTTTTCAGTTTTATGTCGCAGATGGAAAGCTTTCATGTCAATTATATCAGCGAAGTGCAGATGTCTTTTTAGGAGTGCCGTTTAATATTGCCTCATATGCCCTGTTCACTATGATGATGGCCCAGGTCTGCGGCTATGCTCCTGGGGACTTTGTACATACTTTTGGTGACACTCATATTTATAGTAATCACATGGAGCAAGTTACCTTGCAATTATCCAGAAACCCCAAGCCGCTGCCAAAAATGTTGCTAAATCCTGACATAAAAGATATATTTGGCTTCACTTTTGATGACTTTACGTTAACGAATTATGATCCCCATCCGCATATTAAAGGGATCGTAGCCGTTTAATAAGAAACATAATCTATGAAAAAAGCCTTTTTAATTCTATCTATTCTTTTTACGACCACTCTTTTTTCGCAAGAAGTCTGGGGTGACGTAGAAAAAAACAAAGTGACTCTTAAAGAAATTCCGCCAATATGGCCAGGCTGTGAAAATGCTTCTAACACCTCTGATTGTTTTACAAAAAAACTATCGCAACACGTTGCCAAAAACTTTAGATATCCTGCAAGTGCTTACAAAGCGAATGTTCAAGGAAAAGTAATAGTGGAGTTTACGGTTAACGAACAAGGCTTGCCCGAAATTCAAAAAGTAAGCGGAGGAACGGCTGCTCTTCAGGAAGAAGCCAAACGAAACATCATGGCTATTCCAAAAATGAAACCAGGTATGCTAGGGGGCAAACCCCGCTCGATCAAATACACGATCCCATTTAACTTTAAAACAGGAAAGTAGCATGAAGAAGTTATTACTTGCAAGTGCTCTCTTTTCAACATTCTTAGGCATGTCTCAAACCGTGACCACGGTATCTGGAGATGACCCTACAGATCCTGTCCCTTTTGCGGTCATTGAAAATGTTCCTGAGTATCCCGGTTGTAAAGGGACAAATGAAGAGCTTAAGAATTGCATGTCTGAAAAAATTAATGCGCATGTTTCCAAAAATTTCGACATGAAAAAAATGGAAAAACTTGAGCTTTCTTCAGGAGTTCAGAGAATTTCAGTGCAATTTAAAGTGGGTCGTGACGGAAAAGTGGTTGATGTACGTGCAAGAGCACCACATCCTGAAGTTGAAAAAGAAGCAGTGCGAGTGATAGAACTACTTCCTACGATGAAACCTGGAAAGCAAAAAGGGAAAGATGTGGGTGTCCTTTATGCACTTCCCATTATTTTTAAAGTAGAAAAAGAACAAAAAAAATCCGACGCTAAGGGTGGACTTTAATAACATAAAAAAGAAATATTCTTTATCTTTAAGGTGTCGAAATAGTTCATGTTTCGACACCTTTTTTTATGATCAAAACTCAACAACTTGTCTCTCTGTTTATGGAGACTCGAGAACATACCGAACGTTGCTGCAAACCCTTAGAAATAGAGGATTATGTAGTGCAACCCACACCTGACGTTTCACCTCCTAAATGGCATTTGGGCCATACAACTTGGTTTTTTGAAGAATTTATTCTGAAACCTCACAAAGCAGATTACGCCCTGTTCGATGAAGATTTCGCTTTCGTATTTAACAGCTACTACGAAACGGTAGGCAGACGCGTGGTACGAAGTGACCGCGGAAACCTCTCTCGTCCAGGGGTTACCAAAGTTTATGATTACAGACATTACGTAACTAATGAGATTAAGGAACTTCTATCTGCTGGTATTTCTTCGGAAATAGAAGAATTGCTTTGGTTGGGAATTCAGCATGAAAAGCAGCATCAGGAGTTATTAATGACAGATATCAAGTACATTTTAGGCAATAACCCACTGCTTCCAACATATGATAGTTCTTTTAATGAAAATCCTATTCAGAACGTAGACTTTAAGTGGGTATCCATGAAGGAAGGCATCTATGATATTGGACATAACGACCCCGAAAGTTTTTGCTTCGATAATGAACTAGGACGGCATAAAGTGTACCTTCATAAATACGAGATCTCGAACACTCTTGTTACCAATGGCGAATATTTAGAATTTCTGAAGGCTGGAGGGTATTCAGACTTCAACTTTTGGCATGCTGATGGCTGGACCTGGATAACCCAACAAAAGATATCTAAACCCTTGTATTGGCACGAAATTGATACTATGTGGTATCAATATACGTTTCAAGGCCTTCATGTATTGGATCTTGACGCGCCTGTAAGCCACATCTCTTATTATGAAGCCTTCGCATATGCGCAATGGAAAGAATGCAGGCTCCCCACGGAGTTTGAATGGGAAGCAGCGCACAGTTATATTGATTGGGGAAGCCGATGGGAATGGACAGAAAGCGCTTACCTTCCATACCCCGGTTATTCAAAACCACCCGGCGCGATAGGAGAATACAACGGCAAATTCATGGTGAATCAAAAAACACTTAGAGGCAGTTCGGTGGTTTCGCCCTCTCATCACATTAGACATACCTATCGTAATTTTTTTCAACCTAAATTACGTTGGCAATTTACAGGAATAAGGTTGGTTAAATAATTGCGACTATATACTCATGAATACATCAGTTCAACATGTTCTAGATACAGAATTCAGTAGTGACGTTCTTAAGGGATTGTCTCAATTCCCGAAAAAGCTCTCTTCCAAATATATTTATGATAAAAAAGGAGATGCTCTATTTCAGCAAATAATGGATCTACCCGAATACTATCTCACTAATTGTGAGTATGATATTCTCTCAACCCATACAAATACCATTGCTAAGTTGTTTGATGAAAACCAAACTGGTTTTGATCTTATAGAATTAGGAGCTGGGGACGGAAGAAAAACAAAAGTATTATTAGAACACCTCTCTGTGAATCAATACAATTTCACCTATAAACCCATTGATATTAGTGAGAATGCTATTGAGAGCATTTCCTCCATGCTGTCAAAAGAACTTCCTGAGGTTGTTGTAATTCCAGAAAAAGGAGAATATTTTGAGGTCTTAGATCGCTTAAAGTCATTCAATACTCGAAAAAAAGTAATTATGTTACTTGGATCAAACATTGGAAATCTTTTGCATCCAAGAGCCATTGATTTTCTCAGCAAACTCAAGGATACCATGAATTATGAAGATCTTTTGTTTGTGGGATTCGATCAGAAGAAAAACCCGCAAGTGATCTTGGATGCCTATAATGACGCTACCAAAGTCACGGAAACATTCAACAAAAATCTATTGGCCAGAATTAATCGTGAATTAGGAGCTAATTTCAATCTTGAAAAATTCACCCATTGGGAAACCTATAATCCCGAAACGGGCACTGCCAAAAGCTATTTGGTGGCTACAGAATTTCAAACAGTCACTATTGAAGCACTTGACAAGGTTTTCTACTTTGAAAAATGGGAAACTATACACACCGAAATTTCTCAAAAGTATGACGATCATATCATAAAATGGCTTGCAAACGAAGCAGGTCTCGTTATTGAAACCTCTTTTACGGACAGTAAGCAATATTATAAGAATTATGCCTTTAAAAAAACCCGCACCTCATGAAAGCAGTATGGAATAACACAATTTTAGCCGAAAGTAATGACACCGTTGTTGTTGAGAACAATCACTATTTCCCTCCCTCATCCATTAATAAAGACTACTTCAAAGAAAGTGAAACCCATAGCACATGTCCTTGGAAAGGCCTGGCCTCTTATTACACAATAGAAGTGGATGGAATGACCAATCCCGATGCTGCTTGGTTTTACCCAACTACCAAACATACTGCTAAACCCATCGAGGGATATATCGCTTTTTGGAAGGGCGTACAGGTGATAGACTAGTTGAAATTCCAACTAAATTTCCCCACCCATTTCGGGTTTTTATTATACCTTTGGGTTCCCCCCTAAGTATTAGTTCATTATTATTTATATACTGAGAAATTTTCTGAAATTATCAGAGGGTTTCCGTAGTGTTTTGTTGCATATTAGATCAAAATCTAACCACAGCGAAGGTGAATACTAATGACTAAAAAAATCAAATAACAACATGAAAATCAAAACAATGAAAAACCAATTAGTAAAATTAAGTGTCTTTGTAGTATTAATTACAGGATTAGTAGCATGTAGTAATGATGATTCCAACAACGATGATGGCCCCGCTGATGGACAATTTATAGCCACTGTGGATGGCAACTCCTTTACCGCAGATGGACAAAGTGCTTTTGCTGCTTTATTTAATGGCGCTCTTAATGTAACTGGTATTGATGGCTCAGGGGGAACAATAACTATTTCTATTTCAAATGCAGCCACTGGCAACTTTAATCTAGGAGAAAATAACGGTGACAATGCTGCAGCCTATACAATTAACGGCGAAAATGCCTTTATATCTCATGGAGAAGGAGGATCGGGGCAAATAACTATTACTTCTTTAGACGAGGAAAATTTGTTGGTATCCGGTACTTTTGAATTCACTGGAGCCAGACAGTCCTTTGACGACGATGGAAACATTATTACAGAAACTATTAGTATTACAAGTGGCGCTTTTAGCAACATTCCTTTAGAAACTCAAGTGGTTGGTACTGGCAACGGTAATTTCGCAGCGGAAGTTGATGGCGTTGCCTTGGATCCAGATGCTCTTTCTGCCATTGAAACTTCTTTATTAGGCGATACTATTATCACAATTTCGGCAACTAATAATACCACCCTACAAAACATTGGTATTACGTTACCCGGAGACATCACGGTAGGAACACATGACTTTACATCCTTACCTTTACCAGGAAGTATTGTTGCTCAATATTCTCCTGTTTTAGGGGGAGGCACTGTTCCTTTTGTATCCATTGACGGGACAATAACTATTACAGCGTACGATCCAACTACTGGAATTATGGAAGGCACCTTTGAATTTACTGCAGGGGATTTCTTAGGGCAAGATCCTACTACTTTTGAAATAACTAGCGGAGTATTCTCTGTTGAGATTATTTAAACGAATAGATACAGTTAAAAAAAGCAGCGATGATATCGCTGCTTTTTTTTTATACAAAACGTTTCAAAACTTCCAACAAGCGCCCAAGATCATCTTTCGAATTGTAAAAATGAAAACTAAGACGTATTCCCTTTCCTCGTTTTGAAACTATAATCTTCTCTTTAGTCAATGCTTCAAAAAGCGCAACACCGCCCTTAATATTGTAGATGGTTCCACAATCTTTTCTATTGACAATTTCTGAATCCAACACACCTAAGGATTCCAGTTGAGGCTTAACCCATTGCGATAGTTCTCGATTTCTTTTTTCAATAACATCCATTCCTATGCCCTTCAGAAAAAGGATGGATTGCTCCAAACTACCATAGGTCAAGGCATCTTGATGCCCTGGTTCAAAATGTTTTATAAAGTGAACATGATCGCGCTTACTATATGCCGCTTCAGCCGAATTAAAACCAATGGTTCTAGGAGAAAAGCGACCTTTCATCTCTTCCTTTATCATGAAGACTCCATTTCCATATCCCGCTAACAACCACTTGTAACAACTTGCTCCTAGCACATCCAATGGACTTTTCAAAAAATCAAACTGTCGAGCTCCTAAAAACTGAGTTCCATCCGCTACTAACAACATGTCTGGATATTGATCCTTAAGTTGCCTAAGAAACTCCATATCCATGACCAATCCATTAATATACTGTACCAGACTAAAGGCAAAGACATCTGGCCTATGTTTGGCCACAGCACTTTCAATACTTGTTTCAAGATGTTCATCTATTTCAGCATAGACTACTTCAAAGCCCCTTTGCTCTACCGGCCAGTTAACAGAAGGATAATCATGGTTTAGCAAGAGTACTTTTTGGTTCTTAGGAAGTCCTTCCATAAGCACATTAAAGCCAAAAGAAAAATTGGGAATCAAAGCCAGATTATTATCTGGAGCATTAAAAAATTCACTCAGCGTCCCCTTAATTCGTGCCAAATGATCCCTATGTGTATCTCTAAAAATACTTCCTCCTTGCATCAAGGCTTCATCATGTTTTCTTCTCCATTGTAGTAATGATTTGGATAATACCCCCGAAGAAGCCGTGTTGAGATAAGTACATGAGGAGAGTATTGGAAATTCTTTTTTCAAATCTTGCATAGGTAGTGGGCTAAATCGCTAAAATTCGGTAATTTTACATATGGCATAAAAATAATCAAGTATGTTTTCAAAAGCCAATAAAAAAGAAAGAATTGATCCAGATCAAAAAGCGCTTTACGAGCATGCCCATGCCCGTATCAAACAAAAAAAGCGGTTGATGTGGCATTTTATCGTGTTTCTCATTGGTTCGGTCTTCTTGATAATTATTAATCCCATTTTAGGTATAGGAAATGAATTCTTTATAAAAGATTGGTTCGTTTGGGCCATCTTAATTTGGGCCTTTTTGTTCTTCATACATCTTTTCAATGTTTTTGTTATGAAGCGCTTTATGGGAAAAGAATGGGAGAGTGCTCAATTAGATAAATTAAGAGCAAAACAAGAAAAACGTATTGCCCAATTGGAGCAAAAAGTGGAAAAAGAACTTCCTTTACCCAATGAAGCTGCTCAAGAGTCTGACATAAAAAAAAACGACACACCCCATCAAACACCACCAGAAATAGAATGATTACAATGATCGCTGCTGCCGGTGAAAACAACGAACTTGGCAAAGACAATGACCTAGTTTGGCATTTGCCAGACGATTTTAAACGATTTAAAGATCTCACAACCGGCCATCATATTATTATGGGGCGTAAAACGTTTGAATCTTTTCCTAAGCTTCTGCCCAATAGAACACATGTTGTAATAACACGTAACCAAGAGTATCGCGCCGATGGCGTTATTATGGTCTATGATATGGAAACAGCACTGGAAATTGCTAAAGAAGACCCCCAACCCTTTATTATTGGAGGTGGGGAGATTTATAGAATAGGGATGGACTATGCCGATAAAATTGAACTCACCCGGATATATGGCACTTTTGAAGCGGACACGTATTTTCCCGAAATTCCTGAAGAAGATTGGGAATTAGTTCAAGAGGAGCCTCATGACATAGACGAACGTCACAACTATCGGTTCACCTATCAAACCTTTGTGAAAAAGTAAGACCTCATTCTTTTCTAGATGGGGCTGAATAATTATAATTGTGGAAACCCTATTCAACACGATAGCGCAACGGCATAATCTAAGCTTATTGGATTTCAAGCCACTTCAAGGAGGTGATATCAATAGCGTATATTATTGGAAGTGCCTGTCTGGTAATTTTGTGATCAAACTGAACAGTGCTACGCGTTTTCCAGAAATGTTTAACAAAGAAGCTCAAGGGTTGCAATTGCTGGCTTCTTCAGGAAGTTTTAAGGTCCCAAAAGTGATCACATTTAATACTATTGAAGAGTATTCATATATAATTCTTCAATATATAATTCCAGGAACCAAGGGGTCTCTTTTTTGGGAGCAGTTTGGTCAATCATTGGCCCAGCTCCATCAAATTACTCAGGACACCTTCGGCTTAACCCACGATAATTACATTGGCAGCTTACCTCAATATAATAATAGCGAAAAATTAGCTAGTGAATTCTATATTAATCAACGGCTACAACCCCAGTTTGAAATGGCTGGGCAGCGTGGATATATATTTAAGGAGTTGGATGTGTTTCTGACAACGATTACTTCTGAAATACCCAACGAATCTCCTTCCTTAATTCACGGCGATCTCTGGAATGGAAATTATTTAGTTTCTGAAGAGGGATCCCCAGTACTCATTGATCCTGCCGTTTGCTATGGGCCTCGTGAAATGGACATCGCCATTATGCATTTGTTTGGAGGATTTCCTTCCAAAGTATTTTCTATTTACAACGAAGTGTTTCCACTTACTAAAAATTGGGAAACCCGCACCTCACTATGGCAGCTATATTATTTACTCGTTCACCTTAACCTATTTGGAGCGGGGTATCTACCTCAGGTAAAACAAATTGTAAAACAGTATACTTAAATTAAAAAAGTTATTTTTGCACTGCAAAAACCAACACATGAAAGCATATATTTTCCCCGGTCAAGGGGCGCAATTTACAGGAATGGGTCAAGACCTTTATGATGTATCGGCAAAGGCAAGAGACTTGTTTCAGCAAGCAAACGAAGTTTTAGGTTTTGATATTTCAAAAACCATGTTCGAAGGAACTCCTGAAGAATTAAAAGAAACAAAGGTTACACAACCGGCTATTTTTCTTCATTCTACTGTTCTGGTTGAAGTTATGGGAGATCGTTTTCAACCGGATATGGTTGCCGGACATTCTCTAGGTGAACTATCGGCTTTAGTAGCCAATAAAACCATTGCATTTGATGATGGTCTGCGATTGGTTTCTAAGCGTGCTCAAGCCATGCAGAAGGCTTGTGAAATGCAACCATCTACCATGGCAGCCGTATTAGGGCTTGAAGATACTATTGTCGAGGGTATTTGTCAAAACACCTCAGGCATTGTGGTGGCCGCAAATTATAATTGTCCAGGTCAATTGGTTATTTCAGGAGAAATTGATGCCATTGGTTTGGCCTGTGAGGCACTCACAGAGGCTGGGGCGCGTCGTGCGCTTGTACTTCCAGTAGGGGGTGCTTTTCATAGTCCGCTGATGGAGCCCGCAGGTGAAGAGCTTGCAGCAGCTATTGAAAACACACAATTTACAGATCCTGCCTGTCCTATATATCAAAATGTAAGTACTACAGCAGTAACCAATTCTTCGGAAATTAAAAAGAATCTTATTTCTCAATTGACGGCACCGGTAAAATGGACACAAAGCATGCAAAATATGATTGCTGATGGGGCTACTCACTTTATCGAAGTGGGGCCTGGAAATGTACTTCAAGGATTAATGCGAAAAATTGATCGTAGCGTAACTACTGAAAAAGCTTCGATATAAAAAAAGCCCGGATAAAACCCGGGCTTTTTTTAATCTCTATTACATACTACTTTTTATACACCACGCCATTTTTCATTACAAAAGTGACATTTTCCATAGTGTTAATGTTTTGAGTAGGATCATCATCTACAGCAACGATATCTGCCAAGAAACCAGCTACTAACTGACCTAGTTCATTCTCCATATCCAATATTTTGGCATTGGTAACAGTAGCAGATTGTAGGGTTTCCATAGCAGGCATACCTGCTTCTACCATATACCCAAATTCTTTTCCATTTCCACCATGAGGAAACACGCCAGCATCGGTGCCGAACGCTATTTTCACACCTTCACTGTAGGCCATAGCGTACATGTTTTGAATTTTTGATCCAATCTCTAATGCTTTAGGGACAATAATAGCTGGGTAATATCCTGGTATTTTTGCTTTATCTGCAACATATCTCCCTGCAGAAATAGTAGGCACCAAATAGGTTCCGTACTCTTTCATGAGCGCCGCCGTCTCCTTATCCATCAATGAACCATGTTCTATTGTTGTTACTCCCGCTCGAATAGCTCTTTGCATACCTTCCTTACCATGTGCATGAGCGGCTACTTTGAGTCCGTAGTCCTTGGCTGCTTTAACCACTGCATCTACCTCTTCTTGTGTAAACTGAGGATTTTGTCCATTTTTAGCAACGCTTAATACGCCTCCAGTGGCTGTAATCTTGATCCAATCTGCCCCATTTTTATATCGTTGACGTACCGCTTTATAGGCATCTTCAACGCTATTAACTACGCCCTCTTTTGGACCTGGATCTCCTTTAAACTCATTTCGGAATCCGTTGGTTGGGTCGGCATGCCCTCCTGTTGTTCCCAACGCTTTCTCTGCCGTAAATATTCTTGGACCCGGAATCGTCCCTTTTGTAATGGCATTTCTAAGGGCAACATTAACGCCGCTTCCTCCCATATCTCTAACGGTTGTAAATCCTGCTAGTAATGTTCTATTAGCTATCTCTGCCGATTTAAAAGCCACATCGGCTTCGTTCAACGTAAATACCTCCAAGTAACGTGTTGGACTTGTTTCACCTTCAATATGCACATGCATATCGATAAGTCCCGGAAGTACCGTCTTTCCTTTTAGATCGACTACCACGTCATCACTATTCTTAGCGTTTACGAATCCATCTTCTACACTTTTAATTTTGTTTCCAGAGACAACGATGGTCTTGTTGGTTAGTACTCGACCATTCTTGGTATCTATTATTTTACCACAATGAAGGTAGGTATCTTGCGCTGTAGCAGTGACAAAAGCCAATAGCATAAGCGTTAGTAAAAATTGTTTCATCTGTTTACAGTTTGGTTTATAAAATTGATTGCACGTACATCCTATATGATAAGAATGCAGGCAGGTGATTAGTCTTTATTTCTAACTCTTTTCTCCCACTCCCATGCCGATTTCAACGCCTCTTCCATGGTTTTTTCTGCTTTCCATCCAAGTACGTCATTGGCTTTCTTGGTGTCGGCATAGACCGCTATTACATCGCCAGCTCGTCTTTCTACAATTTTGTAGTTCAATCTCTCGTTAGTTACTTTCTCGAAAGATTTCACCACTTCCAAAACAGAACTTCCTCTTCCTGTACCTACGTTATAGGTTTCTATGGCGGCTTCATTTTTTCCAGAAACAAGTCTAGTGAGCCCCACTACATGAGCTTTCGCAAGATCGACCACATGAATATAATCCCGAACACAACTTCCATCTTCGGTAGGATAATCGTCTCCAAACACTGAGAGTTCTTCTCTAATACCCGCGGCTGTTTGTGTTATAAACGGCACTAAATTTTGAGGAACTCCAATGGGTAACTCTCCAATCTCAGTAGAGGCATGAGCACCTATAGGATTGAAATAACGCAATGATATAGCTTGCAATCCAGAGACAGCACAAGTATCTGCAATAATCTCTTCACTAATTTGTTTTGTGTTTCCGTAGGGAGATGTGGCTTGTTTTACAGGGGCATTCTCAGTAATGGGCAATGTGTCAGGCTCGCCATAAACGGTACAGGATGAGCTGAATATAAAATTATTGATCCCATGGTGATTGCATTGCTGCAATAAGTAGATGAGTGTTGTGATATTATTTTCATAATAAAGGAGTGGATTTTCAACACTCTCTCCAACGGCTTTACTCGCTGCAAAATGAATGATCCCTTCTAAATCTGAATGAGCAGCAAACAGTTTCTCAACCGCTCCCTTCTCTCGCAAATCAATTTCATGGAATTCTGGTGCAACGCCCGTAATGTTTTTAATTCTGTCTAAAACCTCTCTGGAAGAATTGGATAGATTGTCTACAACAATTACCTCAAAGCCTGCCTGTTGTAATTCAACAACGGTATGAGAACCGATATATCCTAATCCACCTGTAACAAGAATTTTACTCATTATTGGTTACAAAATTTATAACGTTTTCAGTAATAAATTGAATTTGTTCATCATCTAATTCGGTATGCATCGGCAAAGAAATAACTTCTTTAACAAGCTGATTGGTCACTGTAAAGTCTGCTTCATTATAGCGCTCATCACGATACGCCTTTTGAAGGTGTAAAGGAACTGGATAATATACCCCACAAGGGATTCCTTGATCATTCAAATGCTTTGCCAATCCATCTCTATCCACATGTAAGACACGCAAGGTATATTGATGAAAAACATGACAATCTTGATGATCGCAGGTACCGTCCACAACGTTACATGTTCCGGTAGGTGTGACAATGTTATCAATTCCTTGAAACGCTTCTGAATATTTTCTCGCAGTTCTTCTACGGATGTTATTGTATTGGTCCAAGTTAGGAAGTTTCACTCGCAATACGGCCGCCTGAATAGAATCAAGGCGTGAATTAACTCCAACTACATCATGATAATATCTTGTATACATCCCATGATTCACAATTCCTCGAATGGTATGTGCTAGGTCATCATCGTTGGTAAAAATAGCACCCCCGTCTCCATAACAGCCCAAGTTCTTAGAAGGAAAAAAAGAAGTAGAAGATACATGACCCATGGTTCCGGCCTTTCTTTTATTTCCATCTTTTGATGTATAGCTCGCGCCTATACCTTGAGCATTATCTTCAATAACATAAAGATCATGTTCATTTGCTATATCCATAATAGCGTCCATATTGGCTACTAATCCAAATAAGTGAACAGGCACAATTGCTTTAGTATTGGGGGTAATTGCCTTTCTCAAGGCCTCCACGTCAATATTAAAATCTACCGGGTCCACATCCACCAATACAGGCGTCAATCCTAGCAATGCAATAACCTCAACAGTAGCGGCAAAAGTAAAATCTGCCGTAATAACTTCATCACCTGGTTTCAAGCCCAAGCCCATCATCGCTATTTGTAAGGCATCCGTTCCGTTGGCACAGGGAATAACATGAGCAACATCCAAATACGCTTCTAGTTCTTTTTGGAATTGGTGCACTTCTGGACCATTTACAAAGGCGGCAGATTCTATCACATTCAACACCGAAGTATCTACCTTTTCTTTTATATTTTCATACTGACCCTTCAGGTCAACCATGTGTATTTTTCTCATAAATTTCGCTCATAGAATGTCTTCAAAACTACGAAAATTGAACATGTCAAGCAATGTAATTACGCAAAGAAGCGTATTTTAGCGCCATACTTTCAATCAATGCAAATTTTATATAGTTTTTTAACTAGTATCAGTTCCATTTTTTTGTGGGTTGCCCAATTCTTTAGTGGCAAAATGAAACTATTTGTGCATGGAAGGAAAGAGGTTTTTTCAACACTCGAGAAAAAGGTTCAAAGAAATGACAAAACAATCTGGTTTCACTGTGCTTCGTTGGGAGAATTTGAACAAGGATTACCTATTATGGAAGCTGTTAAAAGTAGCATGCCCGATTATAAATTAATCGTTACCTTTTTTTCTCCATCGGGTTATGAAATAAAAAAAGACGCACCCATTGCAGATGCGGTTACCTACCTTCCTTTGGACACTATATCAAATGCTAAAAAATTCCTTTTCATCGTACATCCATCTTTGGCCATTTTTGTGAAGTATGAATTTTGGCCGAATTACCTCAAGGAATTGAAGAGCACCAATGTTCCCACCTTGCTAGTATCTGGTTTATTCAGAAAAAATCAGATATTTTTCAAATCACATGGCGGGTTTATGAGAAAAGCCTTAGGTAATATTCAACACTTTTTTGTGCAAGACAAGCACTCAGAAGAATTACTACATGATATCAACATTATAAACACAACGGTAAGTGGAGACACTAGATTTGATAGAGTTTCTCATCAAATAGAACAGGACAACTCACTGTCTTTTGTTGCCAAATTTAAGGGTAATTCCACCTGTATTGTCTGCGGAAGCACATGGCCGGAAGATGAAACCGTGTTACTGGATTATATCAATATGGCTCCCGCAACGGTTTCTTTTATTATCGCTCCACACAAAATAGATGTATCCAATATTGAGAATTTCAGAAAGAAACTCACTAAAACAAGTGTTCTTTTTTCAGAAAAGGAAGGCAAAGACCTTTCTCAATTTTCCGTTTTAATTGTGGATACCATTGGCCTTCTCACCAGAATATATAGCTATGCAGATATTGCATACGTAGGTGGTGCTATGGGAAAAACAGGGTTGCATAATATTCTGGAACCAGCCACTTTTGGTGTACCTATTATAATAGGTCAACATTTAGATACATTTCCTGAAGCACTTCGCTTACAGCGATTAGCCGGCCTTTTCTCGGTAAACAGTACCGCAGAATGCACTACTATTTTGTCAAAACTAGTAACGAATACGTCGTTTCGAAACAAAACTGGAATGATCTCTGGCCATTTTGTAAATAGCAATACTGGAGCCACTCAAAAAATCATGGAATACATTAAAACGCTACACAGTGATAGCTTGATTTAAGTAGCGCCTAAAAGGAAGTATTTCTTGATAGACATGAATCACCCGTTCTTTAAAATTTGAATCTTCGATCTCCTTTCTTGTTACCGCATGCATCACAACAAAAGACCTGTGCTTTAAGAGATCAATATGTCGATGATCTAGAGAAAACCCTTTGGGAGCCATTTTCAAAGGAGCATCGTCCATCAACACTCCAAATGTTTTTTTAAAGGAGGGCTTATTTAAAATTTTCCGAAATTCTTCGCCATCATAGTCAATAGCTTCACGAATACTCTTCAGTTCTTGACTGGAAGGATGCCAATAGCCGCCCCCCATAAACGATTCCAAGATCCCAAATTCGATATAAAAATCACCCTGTTTACTACGCTGATCAAAACCTGCTCCAAAATGATCTTTGTATACAGGTTTATTTGGATGATAGAGCAAATTATTATTTATACGGTTGATGGCTTTTTTGCCAGGCGTATCAAAGTAGTCATCATCTAAACTTGCGAATGTTTCATTCATATCATCCAACCAGGCAATAAAGAA